>OGLR01000841.1_pt1 | contig 12097 bp, 14 predicted proteins | sample 1572931 | NCBI WGS metagenome assembly OGLR01 (sample SAMEA2581997, study PRJEB24529) | metagenome | biome: Human gut stool | place: China | collected 2011 | reverse complement strand
TTTTCTCTTTACTTTATCCATTTTTTAGCTTGTATAGAAAGTATAAGAAATTCTTATAGACAAATTCACGAAAAACTATTGACATTTCATTGTATTTATGGTATAATGATATTGTAAAAGAGAGTGAGGCTAACCATTGGTTAGAGTGTTATTTTCTCACACTTTTTGTGAATATCGGTCAGTCCACACGCGTGGACTATGCAACGCTAACCGTTGGTTAGAGGCGGTTTCTTGCGCCAATTTTTAGAGTCCACACGTATGGACAGTGAGGTTGTTATGACAATTGATAATGTTAAAACATGGTATTTCAAAGACGAACCTGTCTATGGTATGATGTCATTTGATAGTAAAGAAGAGAAAGACGCTCTTTGCCGTCAATTTGTACAATATATGTTTGACAGGACCAATGAAATGTTCAAGTGGAACGGATTACCTGATACTATTCCTCAACGTGTAATTGAATTACAAATTCAGAATAATGGATATACTACATTTTTTGAATATGAGAATAATTTGTATGTTGCTTGGGGTTCTTTAGGAGGAGTTCCTAATTATAATTATATGCCTACTATATCGATAGTAGCTAATCCTTATCTTAAATTGAATAAGCAATTTGAAATTGATAAGGATTGTATAATTATTCCTAACGATACGTTTTATAGAGGATTAGTTCCAATCAATAGATTTTATGCTTCTCAATTAGTTGAAGCGATAGTATCTATGCGAGTTGCTTTGATTAATATGCGTGCTCCGAATGTATTTGCAGCTCCTGACGATAATACATATAGAAATATAGTTGATTATATTAAAGACCTTGAAAATGGCAAATTATCTGTAATTCAAGATAATGCATTTGCTAAGAATGTTGCAAGTATTCCGTTTGGTAGCGCTTCAGATAGAGTTATTACTCAGCTAATTGAGGAAATACAATATATTAAGGCTTCTTGGTTTAACGAGTTAGGACTACAAGCTAATTATAACATGAAGCGCGAAAGTATCAATACTAATGAGAGCCAATTAAATCAAGATAGCCTTTTACCTCTTATTGATAATATGCTTAATCAGAGACAATTAGCTTGCGAAAAAATTAATAAAATGTTTGGTACTAATATTTCAGTCGAGCTTAATTCTTCTTGGAAAAAAGTTAATGAAGAAGTTATGAACCCAGAAGAGTTCCACACGTATGGACAAGGAAGAAAAGGAGGAAACGGAAAATGATAATAAGGAAGCCGATAGACCTGAAAGTTAAAGATTTGTTTCCTAATCCTTTTAGAAAAGGTGTATTAGGGTATTTAACTTCTAAATTAAGTGAATTAGGAATCTTAATAGATACTATATTTAAGTATTTTCAAGGAAATAGTACAGACCCTGATTATATAAAATATGCAGATTTACATTTTAATAGTTTATACGGAGAGCGCAAATTATCATGTTTAGCTGTTATGTTACTTGATAAAACAGTAGAGGAAGAGTATCATGCTGAGATATATACTATTGATACATCTGGAAATTTTGTATTATCAGACGGTAAATTTGTTGTTACGTATAAAATTATAGAGGATTTTATCTCTAAAACATTGTTTAATATAATATCAAATAAATACCATAATAAATGGAATAAAGTATTTGAGACTTATAAATTGGATTATGACGTCTTATCTCCATATAATATGAGTATTACAGATAATACTGAAGATACTATGACTTCAAAAGATAAATTTAATACTTCAAGAGATAATAGACAGGAGGGCACAGAAAATAGTATTAGTAATGATAATACACAATCTAGTGTATATGCATATAATAGCGCTACTGCAAGTCCGAATGAAAATTCCACTACGGATACTTCTTTGAATTCTACAACGACACAGAATAATACTACGACGGGTAATGATAATAGAGATTATACGAGAGATAATAGCATAAAAAAGACTATAACTCGTAAAGGTAACATAGGAAATACGTTGCCTCAAGAAATGATAGAAAGACAACGTAAATTATTAGATACTTTATTATATGATATTATATTCAAAGATATTGCCACGGTTATTAGCCGTGAACGATATAATTATTAATTGTAGAGGTGGTTTATGGAAATTTTCAAAACAATCGTTGTTACTGTTCTACCTTGCATTGTAGCTATTGTTACAACAGTTTTATCTGTTATAAAAATAGTTACTAAAGGTAAAGTAGATTTGCAATTTTCAGGTTTATCTGACTTTCAGAAAATGCATGAAGAATTGAAAAAATTAATAATGCAGGCTGAAGTTAGCTATAATGCTATGAAAAATGTGAATGGTTTAGACGCAGGTCAATTCAAGAAAAATTATGTTATTACAAAACTTCAACTTTTTGCAGTAGCTAATAAAATTGATTTTGACGAAAATCTTTGGTGTATGTATCTCGAAGAAGAAATGAAATATACTAATACTGTTAATACTGATAAGGCCACACGTATGGACAAAGGAGAATAATTATGAAAATTACACAAGTTTATGCATTGCTTAATACTGTTATTGGAGAAGTAACAGGTAAAACTGATTTAGTTGCAGAGGACCTTTCTAACGTTGTTGACGTTGGTAAAGAAATTCTTGGTAGTGACAATATGGTTGACGCTTATGTCAAATCTCTCGTTAATCATATCGGTAAAGTTATTTTCGTAAATCGTGTATATGGAGGTAGAGCGCCCTCTGTACTTATGGACGGGTGGGAATACGGAAGTATTCTTGAAAAAATTCATGCTGATTTGCCTGATAGCTTTGAGAATGAAAGTTGGGATTTAACTGCTGGGCAGACATATAATCAAGATATTTTTAATGCTCCTAAGGTTCATACTAAGTTCTTTAACTCTAAAGTTACTTATGAGATTGATATGTCTTTTGCTGACAGACAGGTTAAACAGTCTTTCTCTAATGCTGTTCAACTTAATTCATTTTTCAGCATGATTGATAATCGTATTCGTACTCGTAAGACTATGGACTATGATAATCTAATTATGAGAACTATTAATAATTTTACTGCCGCTACCATTAAAGCGGATTATGAGGCAGCAGGTATTAATACAAAGTCTGGTTTTAAGGCTGTCAATCTTTTATTCAATTATAATGAGGGTAAAGAGGAGGGAAATAAGCTTACAGCTGCTAATTGTTTGCAAAATCTTGATTTCCTCAAATATGCTTCTACACAGATTGCACTTTATAGTGATAGAATGGCAGATAATTCGCAGTTGTTCAATATTGGTCAGACTGTTAAATTTACACCTAAAGATATGCAACATATTGTAATGCTGTCTGAATTTGAGAAAGCAGTTGCTGTATATCTTCAATCTGACACGTTCCATGAACAACTTGTCGCTCTCCCTGGCCACGAGAATGTAACGTATTGGCAAGGTTCTGGTAAAGATTACTCTTTTGCTAATACCTCTAAGATTAACGTTACTATTAAACCTGTTGATGGTACGTCTGATAACGTAACTGTTGTAGGTACGGGTATTCTTGCATGTATCTTCGATAGAGACGCTCTTGGCGTATGTAACGTTGAAGATAGAGTTACTACTCATTATAATGCAAAAGCAGAATTCTTTAATAATTTCTATAAGTCTGAAGCTCAATACTTCAATGACTATAACGAAAATTTTGTTGTATTTTTCGTCGCCTAACATTGAGGGGAGAGTATTCTCCCCTCTTTTATTAGTCCACACGTATGGACAAAGGAGAATTGAAAATGGCTATTAAAAAAGATACTTTACACCCTGAGGGTGAACCTGAAATTGATATTTATCCTAAAACTTCAATAGACCAGGTTGAAAATTTACAAGCTAACCTTGACGCATTAAATGGAGATATTGCTAATATATCCACTAATGTAGAAACTATAGCTAATAGAGTTGAGATTGCTGAAAATAGTATAACTGTATTAACTACGGCTTACGAGTCTTACACTGATTATACTGAAGTAACTAATGGATTTTTACTTACTTATTTATCAGGAAGACAAATAGAACTTCCTATTAAGGCAGGTACTAATGTAACGTTTAGTAAATATCCTGGTACTAATCAGATAGTTATTAATTCTACAGGGGGAAGTGTTCCTGATAATATCGCTCTTCTTGATGCTAATAATATTTTTAGTGGCAGTAATACTTTTAGTAAATTTACATATTTTAATAAATATAGTGCTGGTATTGGATATAAAGATACTTCAACAGGTATTATTAAGACAGTTATTTCTACCAATAGTAATGGTGCCCAGTTAGTATTAGGCAGTAATTATACGGGATTAACATTAGCTACTAATACGAGACCTTTTGTATATGAGAATAATACGTTAAAAAAAATCGCGTATGTTAGTGATATACCAACGAGACCTCAATATTTGCAAGGTTCTGGTATGGAAACTCCCACTGATTTTTCATTTGAAATAGGAATTTACCACACTTTAACTATAACATTAATAGATAGTTATAAAAGTACTTCTATAATAATACCGAATGATTATGACGGTAGTCAAATAGACCTTGATATAGACGGAGATTATTTTGTAGTTACGTTAGAAGATGAAAAATTAAGCGTAAAAAACAATACAAGTAATAGGTCATGGGTAGGAAAACTCGAATAAATTGAGGTGAAAAATGCAAGCTGTACTTTACTATTCAAATGCTGAGTCCACACGTGTGGACAAAACAGACTATATAACGTTAGGTAAAAATATAGATATATTGCTTAAAGATAGAAGCAGTATCACGGACCCCGTGATACTGCTCGAAAATGAAAATATATTCAATTATAATTATATATCTATTCCCCGTTTTGATAGAGCATATTTTATTACAGATGTATATAGCGTGCGTAATAATTTATGGGAAATACATTGTCATGTTGACGTTTTGTATTCATTCAGAACTCAGATTAAAAAATTAAATGCTTTAATTTATCGACAGGAAAATGAAAAAAATTCTTATCTTGTAGATAATCAGATACCTATATTATCAGGAATTGATATTACAGATATTACTTTAGCAGGTCAAAGATTTGGCATAAATAATATAGCTGATAAAGATTTTCAAATAGCCGTTAATATTAGTACAAGTGCTTATAATTTATATCCTATTAAAGGAATATTGACACCAAAAACATTACTTAGTGCCGCTACATTATTAATGACTTATGAGGGGTTACTTAATTTAATAAGTAATTTTAATAGTTTTAAGTGGACTGACTTATTCCCGTTTTTTGCTAATCCCTCAGAAGCTGTTATATCTATAAATATATTTCCCTTTGATTTATATAAACGCGATAGTATAGGGACTTATTATCAAGGTATCTATGCTCAAGCAGGAGATGGAGCTACTGTTAATATTGCTAATGCTCCAATTATATTACCTAATGATCAATATGTTGAGTGCGGTATAGGTTCGCAATTCTATACTACTTATTATCAAAATTTAAGTAATAAAACTCCTTTTCAAATACCTCATAAATTTAATAATTTTTTAGATTATGCTCCATTTACTGAAATTGAATTATTTCTCCCCGGTTTTGGATTTGTTCCAATGGACACTAATTTAATGTATCAACCTCTTTACTTATTATTATTTTGTGACCTTAAAACGGGTAAGGGCACATATATTCTTTCAACGTCAGATATAGTTCCTGCTGATGTAACTGATACAAATAAATTATTACCTCCTATATATAGTAGTAATATAATATGGTCTCAAACTGTTGACATAGCGGTGCAAACGCCTGTAACGTCCACTAACTATACAGAGATAGGTAGAAATATAACTAATGGTATATTAAAAATTGGAGCAGCAATTGCAGGCGGTGCAGTTGCAGGAGCTGCTTCTGAGGACGTTATTCTTGCTTCTTCTGCTCAAAATCCTACTAAAAATATTAATGCTGAGTTAGCAAAAAGTCGAGCTAATATTAAAAGTAATACTATTAAAAGCTCAGTTAGCTCTGGTATTGATAGTTTTATGGCTATGAAAGCAAGACCAAGCAGTGTTAGTGTTAACGGAGATGCTACTAAAAATTATGTAGGTGATATTCCTATGTTTAGAATAAGACGACCTCGAGTAGATAAACCTGAAGAGTATGCTCGTTTTGTAGGTAATATGTGTAATAAAACATTAGCTTTATCAGAATTAACAGGATTTACAGTAATAGATAAAATACACCTTGAGGGATTTTCAACTGCTTTAGATAGCGAATTAGAAGAGATTGAAGATTTACTAAAATCAGGTGTTATATTCTAATAAAAATAGTCCACACGTGTGGACTATTTTATTATATATTTATTTATCATATTTTCCAAAACATCAACACTATATTTTAATAATATATTATATGAAAATTTAACTATAAAAGTATAATCTTTATATACTTGTACTTTTCTTGAACGAATTATATAAAATCCTCGCCTTTCTAACTGTTTACATTTTCTTAATATTTCTGGTAAATTATCTCTATAATAACTCATATTAAATTATTCCTTTATCTGTATTACACCACATTAAATAGTTTCTAACTATCTCACCAACTTCGTTATCTTGAAAAAATACTTTATCATTAATAAAAAACCATGCAATCTTTTTTTCAAGTTCACTACGTGGTTTAGTTATTTTTCTATAATAATTAGGTCTTGCATCATAATCTTGTTGATAAACTATATCTTTATTAGGGTTCTTTATAGGAGTAGTTTTATTATGAATATATGTAAAGTAATTTCCGTCCTTAAAAATTATCTCACATTGTAGAGTACTACCCTCGAATATTATAAAATATATAAAATAGATATCATTATCTTTATATTTTATAGGTAAATGAGGATAAATAGATATTTCCCAAGTACCGCTGGTTATCATTTTAAGTCTTGGATTATTAAAAGCAAAATATTTATCCGATTTTTTCTTTTTTAACGGACTATCTGAAAATTCTACTACAACACGCAATTCAGTATTATCTCCATAAGTATATACGTCAATTACGCCTTGTTTCATTTTAGAAACGTTAATCAAACCCATTTCCTTAAAATAAGGACAATACTTATTTACAGTATTTCCAAGCATAAATATATTTACGTCGTCCCTTTCTCTTATAATAGTAGATAAAACATTCTGAAATACTATAAATTCGTCAGGTAAATAATACCCTCTTGTTATAAATTCGTCAAATACTACCGTTTTTACTCTTGGATAAGACGAAGATTTATCATGTTCCATAGCAGATAAACTGAAACCGAAACAAAAAGGCTCGTCGTTAGTTTTCTTTATTTCTCCATTTTCTTGATAAGCAAAAAACCATTGCCCTGAATAACTATATATTGTATTATACTCTCCATTAGTATATTTATCAATTAAACCGTTAGCAACATGATTTGCAAACATGGTTTTACCACGTTTACCCTTAAAATCTTCGTCCCAGCGTCTAATTATAGCACCTTGTATTTTATATTTTGCATATAACCAAATAAATAAAGATAAAACTGCATACGTTTTACCATTAGAACGTTCTCCCACAACTACATTATATGTACCTCTTTCCTTTAGAATATTAGATAAAGAATAATATTTTTTACTACTCTTTAATCCCTTATTCATTTCCGTATATTCTTTAAGATAATCAATCATAATTCTCCTTTGTCCATACGTGTGGACTATTTACTAACATGTTTTATATTTAACAGAAAATCTACATAAGCTTCAGATAATTTCAACGAGTAGTCGCTATCCTCTATATGAACAGAAGATAATTCGCTATATTCATAATAAACGCCTTTATAATCTTTTATTATTCCCCGTTGTTCGTAATCTATATAAGTATGTGTTTTTCTACCGCTAAAACCTTTAGGTATTATTAAACCGTCATTAAAAGCTTCGAATATATCATTATATTTATTTAACATATAAGGTATTGCTACTTTTTTATTTAACCCTGAAACTGTCAAACTGTATTCCCCGTTATAAAATTCAATCATATATCTTTTAGCTCCTAATGTTTTAAATCTTTTGTATGAATGTAGTTCGTTATCTTCTTTTTCCCATTCCCATATTCCCAACTCCTTTACTTTCCCTTTATTATTTTTTGGCCTCGTCACTTCTGGGTTTATATTATGATGTAAACATGCTAATTCTAATTTTTTACGTACTATTTTATTATATTTATCAATATATGTTTTATGTTTATCTATATTAATAACTTTTATACTATCTGTATCACTATACAAATAATCATTCTTAAATTCAAATATACCTGTAAATAAATTTCTACGAGCATAAGCAGTTACATATATGCCCCATACATATGACAAAAAACGTTTTTTACTTCTATTATATTTATCTATTGATTTTTCTATATCTGTTTCAGATTTATCCCATTCCCCCTCATATAATATTTCGTCTCTGCATATATCAGTAACCATCATTCCGAATTCGCTGTTAATATCTTCTTTACTTCGCATATATTCAGCTTCTTTCCCTGCTATTCCTTTTAATTTTGTTTTATTCTGATATAAATCTAACATAGACAATATGAAATTTTTAGGTAAATAATCTTTTTTGTATATATAAAATTTATAAATTATAAATTTTTTCCATTTATACATATTTTTTATTATAAAATAATCTTGCTCAGTTAAAGTTATTTCTAAACTTTCAGCTGATACTATTCTACCGTTATTTTCATAATAATTCTTTAATTTTCTACAATGCGAGGAAGATATATAATTCTCAAATTCTACTATCGACGTAATATTTTCTATTCTAACAGAAAATATACAACAATAATTTTTTATATATGTTTCAAATTGCTCTTTACTGTCCACACGTATGGACTGCCCTTTTGACATTGGAAATTTTTCGGACATAATAACATATGGGTATGACGAAGTAAAATCAAAACTATCTACATTACGCATTATTTCGCCAGAATAAAGAGGATTTGCATGTGTAAATCCCCCAGCAAAAGCTTGTTTACATAATATATACTCTTCTGGTTCTATTGTTAAAGCACTAATTATTTTTCTAAAATTTTTATATTTATTTGTATCTCCATTATACATACAATTATTTCTTGTATAATTTCTTACGTAGCCTGTCTTTGTTAATGGAATTTTGGTTATATTTCCCTCCCTTTCTATTGTTTCTTGAATATAAGCAACTACTACTAAAACATCATTAATACAATATCCTAATTCTTTTTCGGTTAATTCTGTATTTGAATGCCTTATTAATGAATAATCCAAATCACCAACTAATTTTTCAACTTTATATTTTGTTAATTGTTTAGATAAATTTGCAAGAGAATATCCAGATAACATATATGAGCATCTGAATTCAATACCGTCCATTGTAATTGCTTGAATTGGTTTTCTTTCGTCTAACGAAAATACTTTTTTCCATATAAATAATTTTCTAATGAACTGAAATTCATATGATAAGTTATGTACATATATTATTAAATGCTTATTCTCGTCTAATTTATATCTATTTATTAATTTATTAATTAATAATAAAAATTCGTCCCATGTCCTACCTATTATACAAACCCCATTAATACAAAATGACCATTCGTACATTATAGCTTGCTTTTCACCATTATTATAAAAAGAAGTTGTTTCAATATCGAATGAACATGAAATATTAGATAAATACATTCCTTTTGTTCTTATAAATTTTATAAACCCTATTTGTTTTATATACCAATCAATCTCACCTATTGTATGTATCGTTCTCTCCAAGGTCAAACATTTCAAATAATTCGTCATCTATATCCATGTCCTTTTGCTGTCTTTTTATATATTCAACCTCGAGATTATTAGCTATAAATTCAAGTAAATCCTCGTCAGTAGCGTTTTTTCCAACTTGTGTTATAGTATCTATCAACATTCGTTGCACCTCAGTTGAACCGCCCTGCCTATACCCCTCTATTGGATTAATTTTTAATACTTTATTATATAAATCCCAATATCTTTTATAATCTTGTTTATTAATAACAATATTTGCTTTTTCGCCTATACGCTCAACAAAATTATTAAGATACTCTTTCCAACCTTTAATTGTTCTTGTTTTTGTATTCAGAAACCCTATTGATAATCTTAAGGCGCGTCGTACTTGTGAAATGTGCATTTTTGATAAATCTTTACCCTCAAACTCGTCCCTTAATACGTCTATAACAGTTTTAGCTTCTGCCTTTCTATATTCAATAGGGACAGGTAAATCAGGGTGCTTTTTTAATGCTTCTTGTGCAGATTTTGCCCCTGCTATACTATAAGATAGAGCTTGCTTCGCATACTTTAATAATTTATCTTCGTCAAATTTAGCATAATCACTATACTTTAATTTTGTTATATCTTTAATCTTTAATTTCGCCAAAACGACACCTCCCCGATTTCAAATCGTATATTAAATTAATAACATGATTATAAATATTAAATTTTTCGCAATAATATATAAATAATAAATAATCAAAATATTTTCCACTTTCAAAAGCTTTTATTTCTTTTATAGTAAATTTACTTTCTTTTGAAATTTCCTCGTGAGTTATTAGTTTCTCTTCTCTTACGTCTCTAAAAAATAACCCTATATATTTTCTTAATGAATTAAACGTCATAAAGTCTCCTTTGTCCATACGTGTGGACTAAAAATAAAGCCCCTCACAAAATTTGTGAGAGGCTCTTTTCCTCTTTATAATTACAGTACCGTTACTTTTGTAATCTCACGCTTAGATTTTGTTTTAGCTCTTTCCAATTTTACGCGGAGTTTATCTTCCTTAAGTGCGGAGTTATACGTTTCAATCATTTCGGCGTAATCGCCCTCAAATTCAACCAAGATATTATTAAATATCTTTGCTAAAACAAAACCCGCAAATGTAAATTTGTCAGGCTGTTCCTCCGTGACGAAAACCCATACGTTTTCAGCTTCTCCGTCCTCTTGCGACATGTTTACATTATCGATAAAATCGATAGTTACACCGTCAGGATATTTTTTAATAAGCTCTTCAGTGTCCATTTTATCACGACCGTTCATAAGCTCGGATATGGTGGTTGCGTCTAACGCGATTTTTTTGAAATCCATTTTGTTTACCTCTTAATTAAATTTTGATTAAAATTGAGAGGGCGAATACTTTTCCCTTTTAGGTCGATACCTCTTCGCCCTCAATATTAAATTGTTTATTTGTTTACGAAAATTTGGCTATCAAATCAATTAGAAATTCGCGATAAAATTCAAAATCAATCGATTTTAAATAATTATTAAGCGCGTCAAATATAGCATCTTTTTCGTCATAAGTTATAGTAATCATTTTGTATAAATCTGTTCGAGCTTATAACCGAGATTGAATAAATATTCTTCTGTTTCGTCGCAAAATTGATTACGTAATATAGCGGCGATAACGCCAATTTCATGCGCTGTGAGCTTAACGGTATAGAGTTTTTCTTTTTCCTTTTTAACTTCGGCTTTTTCCTCGGCCGCTTCAGCTTTTTCCTCGGCCGCTTCGGCTTTTTCCTGGGTCGCTTCGGCTTTTTCCTCTACGTCCTCAATCTCAGGTGCTAAATACTTTTTGATGGCTTTATCCACGTCGCGAGCACTCATGAACGGTGTCACTATATTTTGATTAACTATCGTTTGTATTTCTTTAACGTCTTTCACCGCCGTTATAAGTTTAAGAAGTACACTATACGAAAAGTCGCCATTTTCGCGCTTAAATATAGAAGATTCCCCGTCGTCAGTAACCAGCTCGGCAACCTTAAGATAATTATAAAAGGCGCTACGTCCGATACTAAATTTTTGTTTAGCCCACTTCTCAACGTTATCAACGAGTTTAAGCTCTCCAACCTTTTTCAAGGTACGGCACTTTTTCAAGTCGAGCTTTTCGCCAATAGTCAAGCTCATGTTAATCAATAGTTCAGCGTCCGCGATATTCTTGACATCGTTGACAGGAAGAAGCTTTGACATAGCTACAGTTAAGCTATTAACTGTACCATTCATGTCGGTTGACTTAAATAAAGTCGGGTAGATAGGGTTTTTTTTCTCTTTCGCCATGGTGACTTTCTCCTTTGGGTATATTCCCGAACCTCGTCCGATGTCTTCGGCTCAAGG
>OGLR01000840.1_pt1 | contig 12101 bp, 9 predicted proteins | sample 1572931 | NCBI WGS metagenome assembly OGLR01 (sample SAMEA2581997, study PRJEB24529) | metagenome | biome: Human gut stool | place: China | collected 2011 | reverse complement strand
CACATTTCACGGTGCAGGTGCAGACTTCGGTTTCCTGCGGTTCTTCATCCAGCAGGGCCAGCAAGTCGGCATCGTCCACTTGGTTCAGAAAGTGGACAGAGGTTTCTTTGTCCTCGTTTGCACGGTCAATCAGGATGTAAAAATAGTTCCCGGCTTTGGTAGTCACGGTGATAAGTTGCTTGTCGCCGTAAAAATCATCCACCAGTGTTGCGTTGCCTTTGGGCGTGATAGGTACACCCTCCGGCTCCATGCCGCCAGTGGTAGTTTTCTCGTCCAGAATTTCCGGCAGAGGTTCCGGGGCAGGGTCAGAGCCGCTTGCAAAAGCGGGCATGGAAAAGGAGCAGAGGCAGAGCAGGATAGCCAGCAGCCCAGCTGCAAAACGGCGGTTCCAATCAGCTTTCATTGGCGGCATCCTCCTGTTTGTGGTACGGTGTGGCGGTAGGTGCAGCATTCAGCGCACCGCTGCGCAGGAAAGCCGCGAACTCGTCCGGCTTCATGTTCATGCTGCGCACCAGCTGAATGATCTGCAGGTTTTCCTGTTCAGTCTTTGCAGCTTCCAGTTCTTTCAACTGCTGCTGGTATTCAGAGATTTTTTCTTTGAGCCGTTCAATATCGCGCTCAATGCGGGAAAGTCTTTTTGCCATACAAAATCCTTTCTGGCGTCACGGTAAACGCCCATAGCTGTAAAAATGTTCCTGCCAATATTTTGAGTTGAGGTTTGTGTAAGAGATAGGGTCGCCGCAGTGCAACATGATGGAATTGCCTACATAGATACCGCAATGGCTCACGCCGGGGGTATCGTAGGTGCCCTTGAAAAACACAAGGTCACCCGGTTTGACCTGTGCGGCCGAAACAGGAGTACAGAAGTTGTAAAGGCCCTGCGCGGTCTGACGGCCCACATTCCAGCCGGAGTGATTCAGCACCCACGAAATGTAGCCGCTGCAATCAAAGCTGGTGCTGGGCGAACTGCCGCCCCACACATACGGGTAGCCGATGTACTTTGTTGCTTCCTCCATCATAGCGGCAAACCTATCATCCTTTAGCGCTTCCGGGGGAATATCGTAATAGGTAGGCTGCTTGATGGTGGACGCATTGGGGTACTGGGCTTGCCCGAACAAATCCGGCCGATTGCCCAGCGTGCGCATATAGAGCGAATAGGCACTGAGCTGTTCTTCGGTCAGCACTTCCACGGGCAGATGGGACAAATCCTTGTTCTTCAGCTTGACGGTACAGATGTAGTATTCATACGGCTCTTGGTAGGTGATGAGCTGCGGCACGCCACCCGGCCCGATGATGAGCATGGTCTTGGTGCGGTAGCGTATCTGCATGGTTACGGTCTCGGTCAGGATGTATTGCTTTTCAAACAGCATTTCAAGTTCGCCCTGCACCTCGGCCAATGTAAAAACGCCATCATGCAGCGCGGACAGAATCGAGATCAGCACATAGGGGTCATGCTCGATTTCGTCCAGATAAAAGTGGTATTCGTCATAGTTGTGGGTGGCCTCGTAGGTGTCGAGATACCGTTGCAGCTTTTGTTCCAGCTTGGCATAAGCCTTCTCTGCACCCAGCATATCCTTGTCCTTGGAAAAATAAGAAGATGCCGTCACGCCGGTTCCAGCGGTGCCCGCCATCACGGTGCAGGACTGCAAACCCGTTATCAAGAGCAGAGCCAGCAGACCGAACACCGCCACGATCAGAATGGTTTTCCAGTTCCGGGCCGCAAATTCGGCTACCCGTTCGCCGCCCTCGGCCGCCAGCTTTGTTACCCGGAAACCGTTCTCTGCGGTGGCGGCTGCACCCTGCGCGGCGGCTTGTCCGGCCTGCCGTGCAGCTTTGGCATACTGCTGTTTGATACGCCGTTTCTGCCACATCCGGGAAATGGGGTTGCTGGCCGCCTGTGCAATTTGCGGATTGTCCCGCAAGGATTTCTGGTAAAAGTATTCTGCATTGGCAGACATGAGCTGACGCTCTGCCTTTTCCACGGCCTTGTAGGGCTTCATCTTGTGGTGCCGGATGCCGCTGCGGATGGCCTTGGCGGTCTGATGCTCCACCAGTTCTTCACCCTTGTGGCCGCCCTCCACGCCCACATTTTCGTGTTCGACTTCATGGATTTTTCCGTGAGCGAACAGCAATGCTTCCGACAGCGGGCGGCTGGCCGGGTTTGGTTTCAGGCTGGGCGGGCCTTTGTCCTGCTGCTCAAACCGCAGGGTGGATTTTGCCTTGCCGCTGGCTGCATCGTAAACTTTTTCCTTGACCGGGACACGCTTCTTCGGCAGAGCGGCGCGGGCCGCATCCAGCTTGTCGGCCTTTGCTTCCGCCTTGTGGATGTACGGCTGCAACTCCGGGTCTGCCCGTTCGTCCTCGGTCAATTCCAAACGGGCAGCGGAACGGTGCAGACCATCTTCACTTTTGGCGGTGGCCGCTGTTTCTGCTGCCTTTTTCGCTTTCTTTTTATTTTTATGCCCGTCCTTGATGTCCTCGGCCCGTTCCAGAATTTTTTCGGCCTTGCCCTCGGCATCCGTGGAATAATCCTGTTCCGCTTCCCGACTGGAAACATTCTCTACAGTGCCGTCCGCTTGATTTTCCACCACCAGACCGTCACGGGTCATGGTCTGGGTGACTTTGGCTTTTGCCTGCAATTCTTTCAAAGTTCTTCACCTCCCATCGGACAGCGGCCCGTTTCAATGTCCGCAATGTATTTGAGAATCGGGAACACCTGCGGCGGCGAAACCGCATTGCCCAGTGTTTTCATCCGCTTGCTGCGGTTCGGCACATCTTCGGTCAGGCGCGGGATGTCGGCGGGTTCTTCGGCCCAAAGGGAATGTCCGTCCATTTGCGCGGGAAACCCATCAGCCACTCTACCCAGTCCGGGTTGAGATAGGGCTTTTCCAGCGTGGTGGGTGTCATACGGTAGATCACATGAGAGAGCCGCGCCGTCCATGCTTTGCCATCCTTGTTCATCTTGCGGTAGTTGCCATTTGCAGAAATTTGGATGTCCAGCCCCTTGCCCACATCCCCGGTGTCGCTGGCAAGGGGCGTGGGAAACAGCGGAGCCGATGATGAATACCCGTTTCCGTTCGTGCCACGCGCCAACGGCAGCAGCAGGTAATACGAAAACCCGAACATCGTAACCTGCCTGCTCCAAGTCAATGAGCGTTTTGTCGAGCCCCATACGGAGGAAGCCAGCAACATTTTCTCCAAGCACCCAACGGGGCTGCAATTCCCGGATGACCCGCAGCATTTCGGGCCACAGGTAGCGTTCATCGTGGAAGCCACGCTGCCGCCCTGCGGTGGAGAACGGCTGGCACGGGAAGCCGCCTGAAATGAGGGTGACGGTGCGAAGTCCTGTTTTTTCAAAGAAAGCCTCCTTTGTTACGGTGGTGATGTCCTGAAAACGGGGCACCTCCGGCCAGTGGCTTGCCAGCACAGCGGCGGGAAATGCTGCCCACTCGCATTGACAGACAGAGGTAAACCCCGCTGCTTCCGCGGCAAGGTCGATGCCGCCGATGCCGGAAAACAAGCTGAAATGTGTTAAGCTCATAGCTCCACCACCTCGTTGAGCCGGGTGGTCATGATCTTATAGAGCTGGGTGTTTTTCGGGATGGGGTTTGAGAACGGCAGCACCACATTTTCAAAAATCAGCAGTCCTTCGCCCGGTTCGGAATTGTCGATGTACTTCTGCTGGTCTGCGGAGAGGTTCAGCCGTTCCGAAAGGATTTTGCGGTCGCCGGATGCCTGATTCAGCAGCGTGATGAAGTCGCTGTTTTCCAGAATGTTCTCGATCTCCGGCGAAGAAAGAAGGTCCTTCACATTCTGGGTGGCGCCTGTGGGCACGCCGCCCCATTTGCGGAAGCGTTTCCAAATCTCGGCACTGTACGCGGCGGTCTGTTCCTCTTTCAGCAAAAGGTGGAACTCGTCTGCAAAATACCATGTGGCCCGGCCTTGGCTGCGGTTCTGGGTAACGCGGCCCCATATCTGGTCTTGGATAATGAGCATCCCCAGTTTTTTTAACTGCTTGCCCAGTTCTTTGATGTCAAAGGCCACAAGCCGGTTGTGGATGTCCACATTCGTTTTGTGATTAAACACATTCAGCGAGCCGGACACATACAAGTCCAATGCCTGCGCTACCCGGTCCGCTTCCGGCAAGTGCTGGTCGAGCAGGGCTTGGTGGAGGTCAGACAAAATCGGCATATTCTCCGGGCAGGGATTCGCCAGATAGGGGCGGTAGATGGCTTTCACGGCACGGTCTATCACGGTGCGCTCAATCGCTTCCAGACCTGTTTTACCGCCCATGACCAGCTCACAGAACGACAGCACAAAATCCGACTTCAGGGCCAGCGGGCTGTCATCTTCGGAATAATTCAGGTTGATGTCCAGAGGATTCACATAGTCCTTGCTGGTGGGCGAAAGTTTGATGACCTGCCCATGCAGCCGCTTGACCAGCGGATAATACTCGGCCTCTGGGTCTGAAATAAAAATATCGTCAGCAGTCGTTAAAAACACACTGACGATTTCGGACTTGCAGCTCATGGATTTGCCGCTGCCGGGCGTGCCCAGCTTCAAGCCGTTGGGACACCGGGCCTGCTTGCGGTCCAGCATGATCATGTTGTGGGATTTTGCGTTGATGCCGTAGTACATGGCCGCACCGCTCTGGAAAAGCTCCTGCGTCACAAAGGGCACGAACACCGCCACGTTGGAGGTGGTAAGGCTGCGCTGAATCTTTATCTGGTTGATGCCCAGCGGCAGGCTGGACACAAGGCCCTGCTCCTGCTGGTAGTCCAGCCGGACAAGAGAGCAGTTGTACTTCTGGGCCACACCTGCGGCTTGGAACACATCGTTGCCCAGCTTTTGCTTGGTGTCGGCCACATTCAGCACTAAAAAAGTCAGCATGAAAAGCCGTTCGTTCCGGGTCTGCAATTTGTTCAGCAGCTTTTTGGCATCCTCGCCGTAGGTGGCAAGGTCGCTGGGAAGTATATCCATGTCGTACCCGGAACGGACAGCCTTTTTCTGTTCCTGAATCTTCATGGCGTCAAGGTCGGTAATCTTCCTTTTAATCGTCTTGATGGCCTCGGTCTGGTCAATGGCCTGCACATGGAGATTGACGAGAATCCCGCTTTCCGTTTTGAGGAAGTCGGCCAGCATTTCGTCCGAAAGTTCCGGCGCAAGGATTTGTAAAAAGCTCACAGCTCCATACTTGCCGCCCAAACCAAAGGTTTTGGCCGTACCGAAACAGAGGGAGGACGGGGCCACAAAATCCTTGGTAGACAGGCCGGAGGGTGCCAGCCAGTCCCAGTCAAAGCGGAACGGTTCCCCGTCCGGGTGGAAGATGCCGTGCAGCACCTCCAAACGCGCCTGTCCGTCCATGACGTGCGCCACGCAGCCCATGGTCTTGAAATAGCCCAGCAGGTCAAGACCAATGCGGGTCAGCCGCGCCCGTGCGGTTTTTAGATTGTCTGCCTCGATGGTGAAGGTCAGGTACTTGGTTTTGACAATGCCGTTGTTTCCGCTGGCAAGCTGCTTTTGCAGGATGGCGGTGTACTCGGCGCGGATGTCGTCAAAATCATCCCCCTGCGGTGCGATCTCAAAACTTTTTGCGTACTGCACCGGGTCAACCTTGCGATTCAAAAACGAAAGCTGCACATGGATGGAAGCATCCACATAGTTGTACAGGTCGCACAGGTGTTCAAAGATGGCGGTTCTTGTTTCCGGCTGGGCCAGCTGATAGCTGATGTCCTCAAAGGCAATGCACTTGGAGAATGTGCGTCGGTCAATGCGGCACACACCGTCCGGGTAGATGGCTTCATACGGGATGGTGGCCTGTGCCGTGCGGGGCTTGCCGTCACCCTTGTACTTGCGGAGAACGGCATCAATTTCTTTTTTCTGGGCGCGGGTGAGCTTTTTGGGCTTTTCGGTTTCGCGGGGTATCGTTTTTCTGGACAATGGCCTTTACCTCCTGTTCCATTTGGTATTGCCGCACAAGGGCGGCGTAAGCATTGTTGGTCTGATAGGGCCTTTCCTTGGGACGGATAAAGCAGCACTGAATCATTTGCTGAATCACCACTTCAAGGGGCTGGCCGTGCCGCTCGAACAGAGCGAACAGCAGCCCCGGCAGCATGGCAAAAATCATCAGCAGGGCCGCTGCACTGTTGGAAAGATAGTTCCGGGCCAAAAAATAAAGCGGTCCGCCCGTGAGGAGCGCGCCGCCGAAGCAGACCAGCTGCCGCTTGGTCAGCCCGAATAAGACTTTGGATTTTACATGGGTCAAATCTTTGGGAACGGTCACATACGCCATACGTTTTTCCTTTCTCGGCCTTAGTGGGAACCAAACACCGACTTGCTGATGCTGCCGGTCTTGAACAGACAGAAACAGAGTAGCACGGTGTAGCCCATGCAGCCCCAGATGGCCCCGGCAATGTCCGCTGCACCTGAAATGTTGCGTATCAGCACCGCATAGATGCCCACGACAATCATAATCAGGAACGCTTGGAAGCCTAACGCCAAAAGCGATTTCAAATAGTTCTGCCCGGTGCTGCGCCACTCGCTGCTGCCCATGGTCGCCAGCGGGATAGGCCCCAGTGCGGTCACAACGTAAATCTCAATCATGCGGCCGTAGGTCACAAGGAAGATGCAGATGGACAGGATGTTCATGGTCAGGCCCACCACAAGGGTCTGGAACCACAGGCTGAGCAGACTGCCGATGGTCATGCTTTCCAGCTGAAATTCCAGTCCGGGTATCAGGCGGTCAAAGTGGATGGATGTTTCACCAATGATCACGCCGGAACTTTGGTTAACAACGCTCTGGGTGGCATCGAACACACCCATAACGATATTCCATGTGTTGCTGACAATGAGGATGGCAAAAGCAGACTTGAAAATCCAGCGGAAGAACATGGAGGTGTCAAAGTCGTGCATATTGTTCTTTTCGGTAATCATCTGGATAAGCTCATGGCACATCACAAGGGCAAGGATAGCCGCTGCAATGGGCAGCACCACCGTTTCGGAAAGACTACGCAGCATATTGAAAATGCCGCTGTTCCACGCCTGCGGGGTAGAGCCGACATCCGAAGCGATTTCGCCCACCTTGGCGTTCACGTTATCGAACAGGCCGGAGAGGTTGCCCGTGATGCCATCTATCAAAATGCCTTTTATCCATTTCTCGATGATCTCACTAATCAAGCAAAGATACCTCCTTTCCCGCGCCCTCCCATGTGAGAGGGAGAGCGCGGAGTAGGATTTTAAGTGTTAGTTGTTCGGAAAATTGTGGGCAGCGATGCAGGACTTAGCCCAGCAGCCCGGACAGCAGCGGGACAAGGGTCACGCCGATCAGGGCAACGCCGCCGCCCGCGACCAGCTGCTTCACGCCCTGGCTCTTGCTGCCGGGGTTATCCTGTCCATAACCCTCCAACAGGTTGATGCCGCCCCAGACACACAGGGCACCGCCCAGACCGACCACGATCGTCTGCAAAGTATCGACTGCGCTGTTGAAAAATTCCATAAGGTCCTCACTTTCTGCCGCTTGTTCTGCGGCACTCAAAAATTTTTTCAAAAAATGCCGCCTCATTCGGCGGCTGCATCTTCATCCGACAGGTCGATTTCGTACAGGTCAAAACTTTCGTCCTGTGCGACTACCTGCTGCCGTTTCCGGCGCAGGGTGGATAAGAACCTGTCCACATCAAAGGTGTTTTTCTTGTCCGCGTCCGCAAGGTATTTGTAGTGCGGGTGCTTGGTGATGTCGAACTTCTCCGAGAAGAACGGCCTCACGCCCCGCAGCTGCAAAATGCACCTGCCGCCGTCCATGATTGCGATTTCGTCCTCTGACATCAACGCCTTTCCTAATTTTTGATAGTTCAGTCCGTGGGAGGTTTGAGAACCCCGGTTCTCGCTGGTGTTGAAACTGTCGATGGTCTCTTTCCCCAGCGCATCGGAGATCTCTTTGGCATTCTTGCCCCGCCCACTCAAAAAGAGAACAGAATCGCAGTTGTCCGAAATGATTTCGGCCGCATCCTTGTAGATGGCTTTCAGCTGCGACTGGCTCTGCAAAATGATGGATGCCGAGATTTCCCGGCTGCGGATGGTGGCGATCAGCTTGTCGAAGTTGGGAATCTGCCCAATGTTGGCGAACTCGTCCAGAATCAGCCGTACATGGACAGGCAGTCGGCCACCGTATTTATCATCCGCACGGTCACACAGCAGGTTGATAAGCTGGCTTTGGAGCATGGCAAGAATGAAGTTGAAGGTGGTGTCCGTGTCGCTCATAATCAGGAACAATACCGTCTTTTCATCCCCGATGGTGTCCAGTTCCATTTCATCGTTCTCCATCAGTTCCCGCACTTCCCGGATGTCAAACGGGGCTAAACGGGCACCGCAGCTTATCAGGATGGAGGAACGGGTCTTGCCCGCCGACAGCAAAAACTTTTTGTACTGCCGGACGGCGAAGTGGTCCGGGTCTTTCTGTTCCAGCCGCTCAAACATGAGGTCCACTGGGCTTTGAAACTCCGGGTCGTCCTCGCGGGCTTCACTGGCATTTATCATTTCAAGCAGCGTAGTGAAATTCATTTCATCGTCTGGCGCTTCGTACCAGATATAGCCAATGAGGGCCGAATACAGCAGGCGTTCCGATTTGATCCAAAAATCCTCGGCGCTCTTTTCGCCCTCGCCCTTGGTGTTGCAGATCAGCGTGTTTACCAGCTTCAAAATGTCCTTTTCCGAATGGATGTAGCGAAACGGGTTGTAGCGCATACTCTTGGAAAAGTTAATGGTATTCAGCACTTTTACCCGGTAGCCGCACCGCACAAGGAGCTGGCCCACTTCGCCAATCAGACTTCCTTTCGGGTCAGTAATCACGAATGAGGTCGGGTAGTCCTTGGACACGCACTGCATGAGGTTGGGCTTCACAAAGAACCGGGTCTTGCCGCTGCCGGAACCGCCGATCACCAGCACATTTTTGTTCCGGGCGGTCTTGGGGTCTTTGGGCCGGTTGTTCATGGTGAGGCGTTCCGTCTGGGTCAGGAGGATGTTGTTGTCAAACACCGGGTCGATGTACGGGGCTATATCTTTGGGGCCTCCCCAACGGGCGCTGCCGTACTCGACACCCCGGCGGTATTTCTTGGCGTTCTTGCTTTTGCAGTACACCATCAGCCGCAGCGCCACCGCACCGGCCACGCCCACCGCCAGATCGAACAGGTGGAAGCTGGGGGCGGCGCTTTCAAAGGCAAGGGAAAAGCCGTCCGCAAGGTGCAATAGCTTTTCCGACAAGTCCGCCCCAGCCGCCAGCCGGTAGGTCTGTCCCAGCTTGCCGAACAGGTAAACAAACAGCAGGTAGGGCAGGTTGGCGATTATCAGCTTTTTCATTTCCGGCTTCATCGTGACAGCCCCCTTTCCTTGATTTTCTCCTTGGCCTGCTGGCTGCTTCTGGCCGCTGCCTTTTCTTTCAGGACGGCAAGGGTCTTTCGGATGGAGGGGCGCTCCTGCTGTTTGAGCTTCTTGGCCGTAAACTCCTTAAACGCCTGTTCCAGATTGTCCGCCTGCTTGGATTTGAAGATCACGATATACCGGGGCGGATGGGTAGTGCGGTCTTTCCGCAGGGTAAAATCAATGTCGTATTTCTTGGCGCAGGGCTTAAACAGGCCAATGTTGGCGTCGGTGATCTCAATGTTGGACAGGGCGGAACCGTCCTTTTTGAGCTGCCGTAAGCTCTTCTGTCCGTGATGGGCCTTGCCCGTCCCTTTCTGCCGGGCGGCCAGATATTTTCGGATGGCCGCTTGCAGCACTTGGGCGGTGAGCTTGCCCGTCTTAACCGCTAACGCTATGGTTTTCTGGTCTACTTCTTCCTGCAACTGCTATCCCTCCTTTGGAAAGTCAGCAGGCAGGCGGATGGCTTAAATCCGCACCCGCAGGCCGGAGAGGTCGTCGGCATGGATTCCCACAAGATACCAGTTCTCGGCCATTTCAATGCGGGTCGGCCTCCATCTGCCGCCCACCATCACATCAAAAGTTTCTCCGCAGTGCAGGCCGCCGTAATAGTCCGCAAGGTCAAAGCGGATGTCGTAGCGGTCTGTCTGCTCGTCAAAAATCAAAGCACCCTGTTTCATAGGGTCGGCCTCCTTTCAGATTTTGCCAGTGTTCATGTCATGGGCCACCAGCGCCGTGTAATAGCCGTTGATGGTGCTTGGGGCGTTGAACAGAACCGCCAGCAGGTATTTTTTGATGTTCCGTATTTCCGTGGTGTTTTTGCTGATACAGTCAAAGACAAACTCAATGTGAGAGCTGTTCAGCTTCATCAGCTTGGATTTCACCAGCTCGGCGGGGTAATCGTCCCCGGCAATGCGGATGGTCTTTCGGGCGCTGCATACGGTTTCCACCAGCAAGTCCACGATCTCGTCCAGCATATCCCGGTCAATCCCCTTGGCGTACTGGCAAAGGTGTTCATACTCGATGTTGTCCTTGATGATCTCCCGATAAATCTCTACGGCGCTCTGTGATTTCGCTCCCGTTCCTTTCCGTTCCGGCGGCGCAGCCGCTTCTTCCCCCAAAGGAGAGGGAGGGGAAAGGATAAGAATGGAATCGGTATTTGATCCATCCGTAATTGATTTCTCTTTACTTGATCTATCTTTATTTAATTGCGTTGGTTTTTCCTGCGTAGGCTTTTCCTGCGTTGGATTATCCAATGTTGGATTTTCCAATGTAGGTGAATCCGGCACAGGCTGGGGCTGTTCATAAATGATGTAATCCGCCCCGCGCAGGCGGCCTTGGCTGTCACGCTCACGGGAACGCACGATATAGCCCGCCTGTTCCAGCTCCCGGACAGCCGCCCGGATCGCGTCGATCTGCTCCCGGTTGATAAGGGATAAGCCTTTCAGCGTAAAGTCCCAGCTCTCCGGCAAGGACAGCATTTGCGACAGCAGCCCCTTGGCTTTCAGGGACAAGTCCTTGTTCCGCAGGTGGTGGTTGGACATCACCGTATAGCCCCGGTTTTTCTCCACTCGAAAAACTGCCATCTCGTCGTCCACTCCTTTCACTTGAAATTTCACCGCGCCGTCAAGGGCGGTGAGCTTGCCCGGCTGGTAGGGACATTCCTCATACACACAAAACTGGTACTTCCAGTGCGGGCGGTAGAAACGGCAGGTGCCGCAGTCCTCCGGCGCTCCGGCCTCGCCGTTGTCAAAATGATCTGCGCCCGGCCTCGTCTGCATGAGCTGTTCAAAGGCCCGGTCGCTGCCGGAAGTAAAGTACATAGGCGGTCGCCTCCTTTCTGTTTTTGGGCGCAAAAAAGCGGCGTCCTGATCTCCCCAAAGGGGAAAAGAGAACGCCGCTGTCTGCGGTGTCGTATTCAATTTTCGATGTGTCACTATTTGGGCGCTGGGCTTCACGGGAAGCAGAAGCGTGTCAAAGCTCAATCCGAAAGTAGTAAATCGGTAGTAAATTCAGTTCTTATATCCCGTGAAATGCCCGTATTTCCGGGCTTTTTGGAGATAATCAGAGTTGTTAATTGAACAACTAAAGCTACAGTAATCCAGAATAAAGGAACTCCCGCAAACAAGCGCACCGCCAAAGCAATAGGAAGACCGATCGCAAAATAATATACCATGATAACACAACCTTTCTATTTTTGGGTAAAGCACAATGATGTGCCTGTCAATGGTTCGTGCTGTGCCCCAAGATACGTGAAATGGCAGTTTCAATGCGAAGGTGACATTTCTGTCAGGATTGGGATAACTCGACATTCGGCTAATCTCTTCCGGTGCTAAATCCTGGTATAATTTGTTTTCCTTTGTCTTGATACAGATAGCACAATCCCCATTTCAGCCAACTGCATAACAAGAGCTGTTCCCCCGTAGCTAAAAAAGGGAAGGGATATTCCGGTAGTTGGAACTAACCCAGTTACAACAGCAATGTTTAGAAAGGTTTGCAAGGCAAATTGAGTGATAACACCAACACAGAGCAATGCTCCGAACCTATCCTTTGAATTTCGGGCGATTGTGTACCCTTTGATAATCAGCATCGCAAATATCGACAGTATTAGGCATGAGCCGAGAAGGCCAAGCTCTTCGGCAACGATTGAGAACACAAAATCATTTTGCACCTCAGGTAGGAACAGGAAC
>OGLR01000837.1_pt1 | contig 12125 bp, 11 predicted proteins | sample 1572931 | NCBI WGS metagenome assembly OGLR01 (sample SAMEA2581997, study PRJEB24529) | metagenome | biome: Human gut stool | place: China | collected 2011 | reverse complement strand
AGCCCATTTATCTTCATGTAGGTAGCACTTCGGTAATGGAGTTGCGGATTTAAGGATAAAAACGAAGACACGGAAACATGGCGTTTATTCCACATTTCCGTGTCCCTTTTATATTGAATATATTGCTTATATATTCTTATTTTTTTACTTCAAGAACACCTTCTTTGTCTCACCGTTGGCGGTCTTGATAATGTTAAGCCCCTTAACAGGAGCGCTGACCTTAATGCCGTCTACAGTGAAGAACTCTGCATTCTTGTCAATGTTATTAGCAGCATTGATGTTCTTGACAGCAGCAGTAGCAGCGTCTGGCAGGCCCTGGAAAATGTAACCGAAGTAGTAAGCGTCAGAAGTCAGGTCGAACTGATTGAGCGCATGAGTTGTAATGGTCTTCATGTCTGGTGTACAGAATGGAATACCGCTGATGGTCTTGTTTCCCATAACAGGCTCGTCGGTCTCAGGATCATAGGTCTCAACAACCTCGTGCAGCATGTTCTCATTAATCCATGTGGCAAACTCAGGGCAAGACTCCTTATAGTAGTCATGCATCTTAGCAACTCCCTTCTCTGGATTCATCACAACAGCCTCAGGATAGTAAACACTGCCAGTATATCCGAGAAAAACTCCGTTGTTTCCGGCGCAGGACACATTGGCGCCCTCTTCACAAGCATATGTCTTGTAGGTGTCGTCCTCAAGATTGAACACGAATGTTGTGGCAGCGACATATTCCTCGCCCTCAGCCTCCTCACGTGCGGCTTTTTTCATTTGGCTTGCACTCAGGAGACGTGAATACTTAGGTGACATTGGAGCCGCCTTCTTGCCCTTGCTCATCAACATTGGTCCCCAGCCGGTATCTGGAGTATAAGTAGAGGCATACTGCTTTCCGTCAGGCGACAACACAACATTGTTGAATGTCATAGTAACGCTTCCTGCGGTAGCCTGGTCAACAGCCTCTTGATAAGCAGCATAATCCATCTCAAATTTCTCACATGCGGCATTGTATGCGGCAGTCTCCTCTTCTGTAATGAAATCATCGAGGCTTGGATAAGTGCTCCAGTCGTTACCGCCTGCCGCCTGCCAGTCGGCCATTGCCTGATTATAAGCAGCCAACTCCTCTTCAGTCATAAAGTCCTTCTGATTTGGATAATCACCCGGATCTGCCGGAATAGTAACCTCAGGGTGTGTAAGGAACAGGCTCTGACCAGGCAGAGAGTAGCTCCATTCGCCAGTTGCCACGTCGCGCTTATAGACGATAGGATATGTCCAGAAACCAGACGTTGCGGTAACTGTACCGGCAACAGTGTTACCATCTGCACTAATGGCAATAGCTGTTACATACTGTGGTGTGCCTCCGAGAAAGTCTGTCTTTGGATGTGGCAACAAGATAGGGTCGTCATATCCGCCCTCTGCGTTACGGTACCATACAGCAGGTATAACCATAACATCTTTTGAATTGATGTTAAATTGGTCGTTACCTACGTTACCGCAAATCACGCTTCCGTCTGGGGTGATGGCGTGTGCCATGTTGTACAAGTCTGGACGCGGAGACGGCAAAACCTTAAGCTCACCATTACTATAAACAACCGCATTGTCAGTCTGGTTGTAAGTGGTCTCGCTGGTAAACTCATAGAGAACAGCGTTTCCTACAGCGGTACCGTCATTGGCAACACAGGTGCCGTATCCGGGAAGATACTCGTTCTGCACATAAGGGTTATCGCTGTCATCGAAAAACATGTTTGGATTATTCTCATCGCCGGGATTATCCAAATCGATGATGCAAAGCATAATGCCGTCGATGCTAAATATTCCATACTTGCCGTTTTCTGAAACGCCCATGAGTGGAGCATTCGGTAAAATCTGCGCCTTGAAGCCGGCGAACATCTGCATAGATGTCATAAGCAGTACGCTTAAAAGAAGTAAAGTTTTCTTCATACTCGATAAATGTTAAATTAATATTATTGTTGTTATTATCATTATTATTTTATGCGCAACACAAGGCGTAGCCAGCACATATACGAAGCGCAGATGACGTAATGTAACAGAATTGACATAAAGTGCGAAGCAAGACACCATTCAAAACAATTTGAAACAAAACTTGGCACAAAAGTAAACAATTTCTATGAAAACCACAAATTATTTTATCTTTTTTCTCTATTTTACCGCAAAAAAGATAAAAAGCAAAAAAGGTTTTGAGGTTTTGAGGTTTTGAGGTTTTGAGGTTTTGAGGTTATGAGGTTTTGAGGTGAGAAATGTTATTGCACCTCAAAATATCAAACCCGCGCCCATAACCTCAAGACCTCATAACCTCATAACCTCATAACCTCAAAACCTCAAAACCTCAAAACCTTATCTCTCCCGTAGTGAAATTGATGTCGAAGCGGTCACGGTATTCGAACACACATTTACCATCACTGAACGATATGGGGAAGATTATAATTTTGCTCGAGGGCAGGTCGGGATCCATCCAGCGGTCGCCAACATAGAGATACGTGGTCTGCTTTGAACCTTTTATCTCAAGCACGGCAGCAGCCTGAGTGCGGAATGCCTTATCGTCGCCTATGTTCTCCAATGGGGTCCAGCCATCGGCAAGGCTCTTCGATACCGAGAGCTTGCACTGGTTTGGCGCCCATCCTGTGCAGGCAGAGCTGAGCATATAATAAAGATCGCCGACATTTACAATGACTGGAGCCTCACGCCTCAAGCCCTCCATAACACTTGCATGACTTTCCACAGATGTGTAATCGTCTGAAAGGCGGAAAATGCCGATGTTGGTGTTCTCCTCTGTAGTAGACACGAAATAGGCAGTGCCGTCGTTGTCTACGAAAACATTGCAGTCGCGCGACTTTACGCCCAGCGGCCTGCCGCTCCACTCTAAGCGGTACGGGCCACAGATGCTGTCGGCAGAGAAGCATGCGGCCTCGGAAGCGCCATAGTTCTCACCTTCCCAATGGCAGAGAATAATGAAACGTCCCGTCCGTGGGTTACGAAGTATTTTTGCACGCTCAATGAAACGGCTTTTACCAAGCTCTGGCACCGTGACGCCATTCTGCACCACCTTACCCTCAAAATGCCAATGCACGAGGTCGGAGCTTGAATACATATTGACATCAGGATTCCACGATTGCGACCGGTCTTCGCCCACCATATACCACTTGCCGCCATAGCGAAGAAAACCAGGCGCATGTGCCTGTATGGTATCGCCTTTATCGTCGTACCACACATCGCCATTGGTGATAGTTGTCCACTCGTCGGCCAAGACATTAGTGATACCGACAAAAAAGAAAAGAATGAATAAAAATATTTTTTTCATTAGATTATTTTTGTTTGTAAGGGTTGTAATCTGAGATTTTAAGTGGTGTGTAAGGCCGCTATATATAGCGGCCGCAAGCAATATGACTAATTATAAAAATCTGCTTTGTCTTGCGGCCGTTACATGTAACGGTCCTACAAACCTCATAACATTAAAAATATCCTAACCAGCGGAGAATGTCATTGAGATTAGCCACCAGCATGAGCAGCATCAAGATGCCGATGCCGATATACTCAGCCCAAATCATAAAATTCTCAGATGGCTTACGGCGCGCTATCATCTCGTACAGCAGGAAAAGCACATGACCGCCATCAAGGGCAGGAATAGGCAAAATGTTCATAAAGGCGAGGATGATGCTCAAGAAAGCCGTCATCTTCCAGAACAGATACCAGTCCCATGTGGCCGGGAAAAGATTTCCTATAGAGCCGAAACCGCCAAGCGACTTTGCACCGTCGGCAGTGAACACATACTGCATGTCGCTGACGTAGCCTTTCAGCACCCCGATGCCATAAGAGACACCGGCGGGAAAACTCTCGAAGAAACCATATTCTATGTGTGTCTGCTTATAGTCTGACAATGACTTGTTGACAAATCCGAGCTTGGCCTCGGCCGTGAGCACAACCTTTGCTGTGTCGAGAAGTCCAGTGGCAGCCTTACGCGTTACAATGGTGGTAGTGAGAATCTCTGTGCTGTCGGCATGGCTCATGCCCTTAGTAAGGTCTTCTGCTTTTAGAGCCAGACAGTCGGAGAAATCGGCAAAGGTCGCAATCTTCTTACCGTCTACCGACAAAATTGTATCTCCCTTAGCCAACCCCATCTTCATGGCAGGGGTGTCACCGGCAACACTGTCTACCACGCAGTCTGTCCACGGACGCGCAAAGACAGGGCGCGACTTCAGCATGTCGAGCAGATTAAGGTCACCGGGAAGATTTATTGTGACAGGCTTGCCGTCACGCAACACCCTTACCTCACGTGCCTCAGAAATGCTGCGGAACACGTCAACGTCGAATGTCCTGAAATCGCCATCCTCTGTGCCCAGCAATATGTCGTGGTCCTGAAATCCCAACGCCTTTGCCTCTTTGTTGAACTGCATGCCCTTTGTCATGTCTTTCATGGCAATATAGTTCTCACCCCATGTGAACATTATCATGGAGTAGATAAACAAGGCGAGCAGGAAATTTACCAACACGCCGCCTATCATTATGAACAGGCGCTGCCATGCTGGCTTAGAGCGGAACTCCCAAGGCTGCTCGGGCTGTTTCATCTGCTCTGTGTCCATACTCTCGTCTATCATTCCCGCAATCTTGCAGTATCCGCCCAGCGGAAGCCATCCTATGCCGTAGGTGGTCTCGCTGTTGCGCGGCTTAAACTCAAAGAGGTGGAACCATGGATCGAAAAACAGGTAGAATTTCTCTACCCTTACGCCAAAAAGCTTTGAGAAGAAAAAGTGTCCACCCTCGTGCAAGAGGATCAGAAGTGAAATTGCAAGCAGAAACTGCAACAACTTGATAAGAAATATTTCCATTCTTTAATTTATAACTTATTTAGTTTTTAATTATTACTTTAGTCACTTTCTCCTGTGCCACGGCTCTTGCCTCGGCATCAGTTCTCAGGTATGTGTCGAGACTCGTCGTGTTGTCGAAAGCCACGGTCTGCATAGTCTGCTCTATGATATCAGCCATTGCCGGGTATGAGATCTCGTCACGGCGGAAAGCCGCATTCACTACCTCGTTGGCAGCATTCAGTATGCACGGCATGTTACCGCCACGGTTTATAGCCTCGTATGCTAACGCCAAACAGCGGAACTTCTCCACATCAGGCTCGAAGAACTCCAGCGGATGCGCAAACAGGTTCAGGCGCTCGCCATTTAGAGGTATGCGGTCTGGATAAGAGAACGCATACTGAATGGGCAGGCGCATGTCGGGGACACCGAGCTGCGCCTTCACGCCTCCGTCGACAAACTGCACAGCACTGTGAACTACAGACTGCGGATGTATGAGCACCTGAATTTTGTCGGCAGGCACTCCGAAGAGCCATTTTGCCTCCATCACCTCAAATCCCTTGTTCATCAGGGTGGCGGAGTCGATGGTTATCTTTGCGCCCATGTTCCATGTAGGGTGGCGCAATGCGTCGGCAGCCTTCACCTGTGCCAGCTTGTCGGCAGGCAATGTGCGGAACGGGCCTCCCGAGCATGTGAGCAGAATTTTCTCAATCCCGTTGTCGCCCTCGCCCACTATGCTCTGGAATATTGCGCTGTGCTCAGAGTCTACAGGCAATATCTGCACATGGTTCTCCATGGCCAGACGGCAGATAAGCTCGCCTGCCACAACGAGAGTCTCCTTGTTGGCAAGGCATATCTTCTTCTTTGCCTTTATAGCGTGAATAGTAGGCTCAAGACCCGAGAAACCAACCATGGCTGTAAGCACCATATCAATAGGCTCTGCCTCTACAATATCGCACAAAGCCTTTGCTCCGGCATACACCTTCACATCGGGCATGTCAGCCATCAGTGAGCAAAGCTCTTCATACCGTGCCTCGTTAGCCACAACCACCGCCGCAGGATTAAAACGGTGTGCCTGTGCAGCCAGCTCCTCTATGCGGTTGTTGGCCGTAAGGCAATAAACCTCATACAGGTCCCCGTGCTGCGAAATCACATCGAGAGCCTGCGTTCCGATGCTCCCTGTGGAGCCAAGAATACATATCTGTTTTTTCATAATTTTATTTTGAATGTAGGGCCGCTATGTATAGCGGCCGCAATTGACGAACAAGCAGAAACATAAAAATTGTACTATTAACTTGCGGCCGCTATACATAGCGGCCCTACAGCCTCCTTTATTCCAAATCCAGCAGTCCGTCTGGCAACGTCATCACCACACGCCGTTCCACGGCATTTATGCCGTCTATCCAGTCTGGATTTACGGGCACCAATATCTCGCTGCCCCCGGAAGATGTTATCTCGAAAAGGATATTCTCCGTTGTGTCGTCAATGCCGTCGAGCGTGCCGATGATATTGCCGCTCGCCGCATCCACAACGGTGTAGCCTACAATCTCCGGCAACGACATCTGCCCCGTCTCGGCAGAGTCGGCAAGGGTACGTGGAAAATACACATCGCACCCCGTGAGACTGCGTGCCCTATCCTGAGTATCTATGTCCTCAAATTTCACAAGGGCTGTCTCGTTGCTGCGGAAACGGTATTCCTCCATGAAGAAAGGAACAAGAATGCCGTCGACATCGAGCACGAGGTAGTCGGCATCCACACGATCGAACACATCGTCGTCGAAATGCAGCGACACCTCTCCCCTCACACCATGCGACTTTCCGATGGTGCCTATTTTGTAAACGTCGTCTCTCCTAATCATCTACTCTCGATATTTTAGCGCCAAGCATGTTCAGCCTTTCCTCAATGTCCTCATATCCACGGTCTATCTGCGCAATGTTTGCAATGCGGCTTGTGCCGTCGGCACTTAAGGCTGCTATCAGCAGTGCTATGCCGGCACGGATGTCGGGGCTCGTCATGCGACCCGCCCTTAGCTTTATTGTACGGTCGTGGCCCACCACAACCGCACGGTGGGGATCGCAGAGAATTATCTGAGCCCGCATGTCTATGAGCTTGTCCACAAAGAACAGCCTGCTCTCAAACATTTTCTGATGGAACAGCACAGAGCCACGCGCCTGAGTAGCCACAACAAGCAAAACGGAGAGTAAATCCGGAGTAAGTCCCGGCCATGGCGCATCTGACAGTGTCATTATGGTGCCGTCGATGAAAGAGTCTATGACGTAATGCTCCTGACGCGGGATTACGAGGTCGTCGCCATCAACATCTATCTGTACGCCAAGCCTGCGGAAAGCATCAGGAATGATACCGAGGCTCTTCACCGACACGTCCTTTATCCTTATGCCGTTGCCCACCATGGCAGCCATGCCTATAAACGAGCCAACCTCTATCATGTCGGGCAGAATGCGGTGCTCTGCTCCGTGAAGGCTCTCCACGCCCACAATAGTTATCAGATTGGACGCTATGCCGCTTATGTTGGCACCCATGTGGTTCAGCAAATGACACAGCTGCTGAATGTATGGCTCGCATGCCGCATTGTAGATGGTTGTGGTGCCCTTTGCCGTCACCGCCGCCATAATTATGTTTGCAGTACCCGTAACCGAAGCCTCGTCAAGAAGCATATAGCATCCTCTCAGCCCGCCGCACTTTATCTGATAAACATCACGCTCCTCGTCGTGTACAAAGTCTGCGCCCAGATTTTTGAAGCCGAGGAAATGGGTGTCAAGGCGCCGGCGCCCTATCTTGTCGCCACCCGGCTTTGCCACCGTAGCCTTGCCGAAGCGTCCAAGCAGCGGACCAATCATGAGCACACTGCCACGCAGCGATGCGCACTTGCTTACAAACTCCCGGCTGTCGAGATAATCAAGATTCAGCTCATCGGCCTGGAAAGTATAGTCGTGGCGCGAGTGGCGTGTCACCTTAACGCCGATATCCTGCAACAAAAGTATCAGGTTGTTCACATCGAGAATGTCGGGTATATTGCTGATTCGCACAGGCTCCGGCGTAAGCAGCGTTGCGCAAATCACCTCAAGAGCCTCGTTCTTTGCGCCTTGCGGTCTAATGGTTCCCGACAGCAGATGACCGCCTTCAATAACAAACGATTCCATAGGCCGTCATCTTCTTTTGCGTTTTTGCATAGGCCTGTCGTCGTCTCTCTGCACCTTGTTGAAAACAAACGTCGAGAGGTCCAGACGTATGGCACCGCCGGTGAAATACTCAAGGTCGGCAGCAACTTTCTCGTTGTCGCTTGATCCATGGCTCCATTGCGTCAGGTCGCGCTTCATCTGGTTTGCCACCAGCCTCACCAGCTCGTCCCTTTCCTCGCCAGGCGCCATAGTCTTGAGTTTCCCGCACGTATCAAGCACCAGCTTGCCATAGTGACGCACCTTGATTTCCGACATCGGATAAGGCATCGGCGCAGGCTTCGTGTGCATCTGATGTGCCTGGGCAACGTCGACAGGATAATCAATGTCGAGCTTGAAATTGCTCATTATGGCGAGGTGGTCCCACAGTTTCTGCCTAAAGCCGGCTGTGTCCTTGCCGTATGGCGACATGCGCATCATTGTGGCCACTATGGTCTCCGCACACACCTGTCTTTCCGCCTTTGTGGGAAGGCTTACGGCATGGTCTACCATCAACTGTACCTCGCGGCCATACTCCGGCAACACGAGCTTCTCCCTTTGGGTATTGTAATCTAATCCTTTAATGTTCATATTTCCTTATTTTTTTAGGGGAACCTGTAGGGCCGCTATTCATAGCGGCCGCAAGCAAACGGGAGCAATGGACGTTGGAAATTACCATTGTCGATTGCGGCCGCTATAAATAGCGGCCCTACAGCCTTCTCACAACAATTTCTTCGACTGCTTTGCCACAAAATCTTTCAGATAGAACGGCACGAAATATGCCACATCCTCATATTGCCCCAAGGCAATACGTTTTTCCGCCAGCGGAAACATGTTTTTAGCCAACGGCTCTATGCCCTTTATCAGCTTTGCGTTGGCATGGTTTATTGTCTCCATACACTTCTCTGCGCCGTTGCCGAAGAAGTAGACACTGTGGCTGTCGAGATACTCCCTGTAGGTATCGCCGTCCACCACATCGGCACTTATGCCGCGGGCCTCTTTCAGCCCACGGTCGAAAATCTGGGCGTAGACCTCCATGCGGCGGGCATCAAGCATCGGACAGAGCAGCGCATCGTCCTCAGCCACCCTCTCGCCAAGCAATACGGGCACACACATCAGCTCCAGCGTAGGCACGGCTATGAGTCTCACTCCTCTGCCATAGCAAATGCCCTTAGCCATCGAGACACCAATGCGCAGCCCAGTGTAGGAGCCGGGGCCGCAGCTCACGGCCACCGCGTCGAGAGGCAGATGGCGGTTGTCGATAAAAGTCAAAGCCTCGTCTACGAAAACTCCGAGACTAACCGAGTGGTTGTGCACACCGTGGTCCTCTTTATTGAAAAGGCACTCGCCGTCTGCACTGACCGCCAGTGAGCACACATCAGTGCTCGTTTCTATGTTTAAGATACACGACATAAATATATTTTTTGTAGACGAGTGGACAAGTAAACAAGTAGACAAGTTGTCAGTTTTCAGTTGACGAGTTAACGAATAGACAAGTTGACGAGTTACCTGTTTACTTGTTTACTTTTCAGCTCATCTACAGAGTATCAACTCGTCAACTTGTCTACCCGTCAACTCGTCAACTCCCCATTATTGAGTTAATAATGTGCAAAATTACTCTTTTTTCGCACAAAAATGTTACTTTTGCAGAAATTTAACTCATAACACACCATGATACAATCAATGACAGGCTACGGCAAGGCTGTGGCCACATACAGGGAAAAGAAAATAAATGTTGAGATAAAGTCATTAAACAGCAAGGCTGTAGACCTCTCCACACGCATAGCCCCACTCTACCGTGAAAAAGAGCTCGAGATAAGGCAAACCATCACTAACGCCCTGACCCGTGGCAAGATAGACGTGGCAATCTGGATAGAGAAAGACTCCGGCACCGATGCCACGCCCATAAACGCCAGTCTTGTTGAGAATTATTACCATCAAATCAAAACCATTGCCGACAACACAGGCATTCCTGAGCCGCAAGACTGGTTCTACACTCTGCTGCGCATGCCCGACGTAATGCAGAAAACCGAGGTTGAAATTCTTGACGAGGAGGAATGGGTTGCCGTCAGAAATGCCGTCAACGCCGCACTCGGCGACATCATAGCCTACCGCCGGCAGGAGGGTCTCGCACTGCAGCACAAGTTCGAGGAGAAAATCAACAACATCGAGGCACTGCTCCACGCCATAGAGCCATACGAGAAGTCACGCGTGGAGAAAATCAAGGCCCGCATCGTAGACGGGCTAAGCCAGATACCCGGCGTGGAGTACGACAAGAACCGCCTCGAGCAGGAACTGATATACTACATCGAGAAACTCGACATCAGCGAGGAGAAACAGCGGCTCGCCAACCACCTCAAGTATTTCCGTGAGACAATGGCCGAGAACGAGGCCAACGGCAAAAAACTCGGCTTCATAGCACAGGAAATGGGACGGGAGATAAACACCACTGGCTCAAAGAGCAACATGGCGGAGATGCAGAACATAGTGGTGAGAATGAAAGACGAATTGGAGCAGATAAAAGAACAGGTGCTGAATGCGCTGTAAACAAACAACTATGGAAACAGGAAAACTCATCATCATCTCCGCACCAAGCGGAAGCGGGAAAAGCACACTCGTGAGCTACCTCATGCAGGAACACCCGGAGCTGCGTCTCGCTTTCTCCATCAGCTGCACATCACGCGCGCCACGCGGCACAGAGCAAAACGGCGTGGAATATTTCTTTCTCTCGCCAGAGGAGTTCAGACAGAAAATTGCCGACGGCGAGTTTCTTGAATACGAGGAAGTTTATGCCGACCGTTTCTACGGCACCCTCAAGTCGCAGGTAGAGACCCAGAGCCAGGCCGGACAAACCGTAGTATTCGATGTCGACGTAAAAGGTGGAGTAAACATCAAGCGTCACTACGGTCCGAGGGCTCTCAGCATTTTCATACAACCGCCCTCTGTTGAGGCGTTGCGCAGCCGCTTGACCGGCAGAGGCACTGACGCGCCCGAGGTTATAGAGCAGCGCCTCGCCCGTGCAGAATACGAGCTGTCATTCGCCCCGCAGTTCGATACCGTTATCATAAACGACGACCTTGAGCAGGCAAAGAAAGCAATATACAATGTAATCAGCCTGTTTTTAAAATAGAAGCCCCGCCTGCCCCTGGCGGAGGGTATCCTTATCTCCTACAACAAACATGAACAATATAGAATTAGCCAACACACCTTCAACACCCCACACTGGGGGGCAGGGGGGCTACCACATCGGTGTCTACGGAGGCTCGTTCAATCCCATACACACGGGCCATATAGCGCTGGCAAGGCATATAATGAAAACAGAAAAACTCGACGCGATATGGTTTGTCGTCTCTCCCCAAAACCCATTTAAGGCCGGCAGCGGCAGCCTCATCAACGACAATGTGCGTCTCGGGCTTGCGCAAAAAGCCCTCGAGGGGGAGGAAGGCATCATCGCGTCAGATGTCGAGTTCCATCTGCCTAAGCCGTCGTACATGTGGAACACCCTGCAGCACCTCACAGCCCTGCACCCCGACACCCGGTTTACCCTGATCATCGGTGCCGACAACTGGACGGCCTTCGACAGATGGTATCACTCCGGCGACATTCTCAGCCACCACCACATAATAGTATATCCCCGGCAGGGATACAGCCTCTCCCCTGCCGATATGCCCCCCGGTGTCAAACTCGTCCCCATGCCGCTATACCCCGTAAGCAGCACCATGATAAGAGACAAAATAGCCAACGGAGAGGGCATCAGCGGACTCGTGCCCAAGAGTATAGAAGACGATGTAAGGAAAATATACGCCACCAAGTAGTAATCGTGTATAGGTCAATTATTGGTTCAGCAAAAAAATACTGGGGATAAGAATATTTTGTAAAGAAGTATTTTGCCATATAGTTATACAGGTCATAAAGCTTGTCTGGTGTTTAAGCCCTGAAAGGATTTTAACCTGTCTCTGAATTTAAGCTCAAGCAGTGCGCCCTGAAGGGGCAACGAGCACTTAGCCCAGGGCAGAGCGAAGCGGCACCCTGGGGAGAATAATGAAATAACAATCCATGCGCCCTGTAAGGGCAAAAGCGTAAACAAGCCAATGTATCTGTTTGATAATTAACGCTTTTGCCCTTACAGGGCGCATTTCT
>OGLR01000834.1_pt1 | contig 12130 bp, 9 predicted proteins | sample 1572931 | NCBI WGS metagenome assembly OGLR01 (sample SAMEA2581997, study PRJEB24529) | metagenome | biome: Human gut stool | place: China | collected 2011 | reverse complement strand
TATGGTATATTTAGTGCTTTAATTGCTAGTATTTTATTATGTGTATTTTTAACACCTGTTACTGCCATACCACTTGTCCTAGGTTCAGTGCCTCTAGCTTTAACTTTAGGTTTTGGCTATAATCATTGTTGGTCTGCTGTAAAGATTTTTGCTACATCTTTTGTAGCTTCAATCATTGGTGTATGTCTATTTTTAATATGTACCTTCTATCTCACAGGTATAAATTTATTTGTAGACCAATTAGATGCTTTTAAAACAGCTATGCTTGATACAAATGAAATGTTTAATTCTATGGGCATAACTTCCGAAGCTATGATTGATGCACAAAGACAAACTCAGCATTTAATAGAAACTCTTGCGCTTGTCTTACCTATGATTTTTATTTTAAATGCTGTAATAAAATTAGTGATTAATTATATTGCTAGTTCTTTTTTATTAAAACGCTTGGGAACTACAAATATTAACTCTTTGCCACCATTTAGATTATGGCGTTTCCCTAAAGTTTTCATATATATATATGCCTTTTCTTTAATCGGCATGTATTGGGGCGATACTCGCAGTATTACTCTACTTTATCAAATTGCTCTAAACACTTATTTATGTGCTAATGTCTTAGGTTTAGTACAAGGTTTATCTGTCATAAGATTTTTTTATAAATTAAAAAATTGGCCAACTGCTGTTTGGATTTTCATTATCATTATGTTATGTCTAAACATGATAATTGCTCAAATCATTGCCCTTGCTGGCTTCTTTGATATGATTTTCGATTATCGAAAGAAATTCAAAAATAGCAATGATGTTTAGGAGGTAATTTTATGCCTAATAAATTATCCACTTGGATTGATATATGTGTTACTTTAATAGTTTCTTTGATATTATTAGTCATATTATTTCAATACAATTGGTATATATTTAGTGGCGGTATTGTTTTATGGATATGTTTATTCTTTTATCTAAAAGAACGCAGTATTGAACGACGCAAAAATCTAAAAGCTTACTATGAAAATGTCATTAAAAATGTAAATGAATTATCTAATTATGCTTTGGAACAATTACCTCAAGTAATCATGGTTATCAATAAAGATTTACGTTTAGAATGGTATAATCATGAATTAGAACGCTGGCTCAAGCAACCACCTGAAATAGGTTCTTTTATCACTGATATTTGGCCAAACATTCCTATCGATAATATTTGGAACCGCAATGGTCAATATATCTTTTCTCAAGATAATAAATTCTACATGGTAATCTATCGACCAGTAAATACTGATGACGATAGCCATTTAATGACTTTATATATCTATGATATTTCAGAATATGAACGTTTTAAATTAGATACAGCTATGCGTACTATGGTATTTGGTTATATCCAAATAGATAATTATGATGACGTTATGCAAGGGTTAAGTGAAGCTCAACGTACATCTATCTTATTTGAAGTCAATAGTCTTTTAGATAAATGGTCTCATTCTCTAGGTGGATTACTTCGTCGTATCTCTGATGATATGTATGTAATCATCTTAGAACGCCATGCTCTTGATTTAGCTGTCAGTGAAAAATTCGATATCTTAGACAAGGTTCGCAATCTTCATGGCGATAACAAATTCCCTGTTACTTTGAGTATCGGTTTAATTCAAAGCAGACCAAAAACTTCTATGGAAGAATTAGGTGCTCTTGCTCAATCTCACCTTGACTTAGTATTAGGTAGAGGTGGAGACCAGGTAGCTGTTGACTTAGATGGTAAAGTTCAATTCTTTGGTGGAAAATCCAAAGCTGTAGAAAAACATACTCGTGTAAAAGCTCGCGTTGTCGCTCATGCTGTTTTTGAACGCATGGAAGCTGCTGATGTTGTGTTTGTCATGGGACATCACAATGAAGATTTTGATAGTTTAGGCTCTGCCATAGGTGTATCGCGTATGGCTCGTCAAATGGGAAAACCTGTTTATATCATTTTAAGTGATATGAATGAAGGCGTAGATAAATTAATCAGTCTTTGCAAAACTGATAAAGACTTTGAAAATCTCTTTATCACGCAAAAAGAAGCGCTAGCAATGACTGCTTTAAATCCTGTATTATTCGTAGTCGATACACATATACCTCATCTTGTGGCTAGTCCTGATTTATTGCAATCAATAAATAATGTCATTGTAATCGACCATCATCGTCGTTCTGAAAATGTAATCAAAAATGCATTATTAATCTATATAGAGCCATATTCTTCTTCTACAAGCGAATTGGTAACTGAATTATTGATGTATTTCAATGAAAATATCAAGTTATCACGTTTAGAAGCTACTGCTCTTTATTCTGGTATAGTTGTCGATACGAAAAACTTCCGTGTCAATACTGGTGTTCGTACATTTGATGCTGTATCGCATTTACGTCGTTGTGGTGCTGACCCTGAAGTAGTTCATTATTTATTCCGCACAGATTATGAAACTAATCTTGCTGAATGTACTGCTATTGCTAATTCTGTTTTCTATCCAGAAGGCTTAGTTGTAGCAGTTTGCCCTGATAATGCCAATAGTATTCAAGCTATATCAGGAAAAATCGCTGATGATTTATTGGGAATTGAAAATGTACGCGTAAGTATTGTATTTTTCCGCTTAAAAGATAATGTCATTGGTGTAAGTGCTCGTTCTACTGGTGAAATCAATGTCCAAGTCATCATGGAACAATTTGGTGGTGGCGGTCATCAAAATGTGGCTGGCTCCCAAGTAAAAAATAGACCTTTAAAAGAATTAAAACAAGATGTAGTAAATACTACATTGTCATATATGAAAGAGGCTGATAAGAATGAAAGTAATAATGTTGCAAGATCTTAAAAAAGTTGGTAAAAAAGGCGATATCGTAGAAGTTGCTGAAGGATATGGTAGAAATTTCCTCATCGCTAAAAAATATGCAGTAGAAGCAACTAAACAAAATATAAATGTAGCTCAAGCTCAGAAAAAATCTGCTGAACGCAAAAAACAACAAGCTAGTGATGAAGCTCGTTTAATGGCTTCCCAATTATCCCAAGTAGAAATCACTATTCCTGTTCGCGTTGGCGAAGGCAGTCGTTTATTCGGCTCTGTTACAAGTAAAGATGTTGCTTTAACACTTAAAGAAAAACACAATATTGATATTGATAAACGCAAAATCGATATAAAAAATATAACTTGTCTCGGTGATTACACTGCAACAATCAAAGTTCACCCTGAAATAACAAGTACAATCACTGTACACGTTGTAGAAAAATAAGAGGCAATTATGAGTATATTTTCTCGTTTTTTCAAATCTAAAAAAAAATCTCGAACAACTAAGGCTGCTGTAAAATTACAGCAGCCTAATATTTCTGCTACAAAAGTTGAAAATTCTCTTGAAGAAATTGTAGTTGAACCTATAGACCATGATATTGATGCTCTTTATGATATCTTAGTCGATATCGAAGGTGCTGACCGTCTTGTATTAAAAGCGAGTAAATTAGAAGCTTTAACGCTAATTCGCTCGAATAACCGCAATCAACGTATCTTAGGTCTACAAAAAATAGTTTATGAAAATCCTACTTTAGATAAATTGCCTAAAGATGATGAAATTCCTACACTTTTAAAAGAAATGATGGATTATTTAGCCAATATCATGGCACGTCGTTCTTTTGAAGATGAATTAGAAAAACGCATATCTGCGAAGATGGAAGAAAATCATCAAGATTATATTTTCGATATAAAAAAACAAATTCTTAAGGAAGAAAGTTCTCTTAAGGAGTCTTCTCAATCATTAGCAAAACTAAAACAGCTAGAAGATAAAAATAAAATTCATCTAACAAAATCCATCATGGAATTGTTACGACCAGAAAATTTATCTGAAATTATAGGACAAGAAAGAGCTATTAAAGCTTTAAAAGCAAAATTAAGCTCACCTTATCCTCAACATCTAATACTTTATGGCCCTCCTGGCGTAGGGAAAACAACTGCTGCAAGGCTTGTACTTCAAGAAGCATGTACTCAGCCACATACACCATTTAATGTTGATGCACCTTTTGTGGAAACAGACGGCACTACACTTCGCTATGACCCTAGAGGTATAGCCAACCCTCTACTTGGTTCTGTTCATGACCCAATTTATCAAGGAGCTCGTAGAGATTTAGCTGACAGCGGTATTCCTGAACCAAAACCAGGGCTTGTTACAGATGCTCACGGTGGTATTTTATTCATTGATGAAATCGGTGAACTTGATGATACTTTACAAAATGAATTATTAAAAGTCCTTGAAGATAAGCGCGCTTATTTTGACTCTGCTTATTTTGAGCCAAACGACCCTAATGTACCAGAATATATCAAAAAATTATTCACTGAAGGTGCGCCTGCTGATTTCGTTTTAATTGGAGCTACCACTCGCGATAGCTATTATTTAAATCCAGCTCTTCGTTCTCGTTGTGCTGAAATCTATTTTGAACCACTGACTCCAAAACATATTGAAACTATAGTTTTAAATGCTGCTCATAAACTAAATGCTAAATTAGATGATGAAGTAGCCCAGATTATCAGTGAATATACAATTGAAGGACGTAAAGCTATCAATATCTTAGCTGATGCTTACAGCAATGCTCTCGTTCGCCAAGAAAATGATATGGATAATATATTAATCACTAAAGAAGATATCTATACTGTAGCTCAAGTAAGTCGCTTAACACCATTTATCACTAAAAAAGCTTCTGACACTAGTGAGATTGGTAAAATTTTTGGCTTAGGCGTTGCTGGTTTCATTGGTTCTGTTATCGAAATTGAAGCTATTGCTTTTAAAGCTCATGAAAAAGGTAAAGGTATCTTGCGTTTTAATCAAACAGCTGGCTCTATGGCTCAAGACTCTGTCTTCAATGCTGCTGCTGTTGTGCGCAAACTCATAAATGAAGATATCCATGATTATGATATTCACATCAATATAATCGGTGGCGGTAATATTGATGGGCCATCTGCTGGAACAGCCATTTTAATAGCTTTGATTTCTGCTATTACCCAAAAACCAATTCGTCAGGATATCGCCATTACTGGTGAAATCTCTATTCAAGGATTAGTTCGTCCTGTAGGCGGTGTCTTTGAAAAAGCTTATGGTGCTAGCCAAGCTGGTATCAAAACTTTGATTATTCCTGAAGAAAATGCTAAAGATATCCCTCCTGATTTACATGGCTTAAAAGTACATCCTGTTAAAACAGCACAAGAAGCTTTAGCATTCGCTTTTGATAAAATTTAAGAGGTGATTATTTTTGATAGATAGAGTACCTCCCCAAAATATAGAAGCTGAGCAAGCTGTTTTAGGTGCTATGCTCATCTCCAAAGAAGCTATTGCTGAATCTGCTCAAATTTTAAATCCACAGGATTTTTATCGCGAAGCTCATCGCATTGTTTTTGAAGCAATGCTTGATTTATCCAATCGCAATCAGGCAGTCGATAATTTAACTGTCATTGAACAATTAAATAAAACAAATCAATTAGAAAAAGTTGGCGGTATTGCTTTTGTTACTGCACTTGCCAATACTGTACCTACAGCTGCAAATGTAGTTTTTTATGCTAAGATAGTCAAAGAAAAGGCTCTCATGCGTCATCTCATCAATACAGCTACAGCCATTGCTGCTATGGGTTATGAAGGTGCTGATGATGCTGATAGCATCATGGATAAAGCCGAAAAAATGATTTTAGAAATCGCTTCCAATCGCAAAACTGGCGATTTCACACCTATTAATCAAATTGTCATTGATACTTTTAGCAAAATTGAAAATCTATATGAATCAAAAGGTGGTCTAACAGGTTTATCCACTGGCTTTAAAGACTTAGATAAACTCACCGCAGGGCTTCAACCTTCTGATTTAATCTTAGTCGCTGCCAGACCTAGTATGGGGAAAACAGCCTTTACTTTAAATATAGCTTCTCATGTTGCTTTAAAAGAAAATAAACCTGTAGCCTTTTTCTCTCTTGAAATGTCCAAAGAACAATTAATGCAACGTATGCTCTGTGCAGAAGGGCTTGTCGAGTCTCAACGATTACGCGTCGGTGATTTAGATGAACAAGATTGGCAAAAATTAATTGCCGCTGCTGATAAATTTTCTAAAGCGCCACTTTATATTGATGATACTCCTGGTATCAGCATCATGGAACTTCGCTCCAAAGCTCGCCGACTTCAACAAGAAAAAGGTTTAAGCTTAGTATTAATCGACTATTTGCAATTAATGCAAGGTAGAGCAAATAAAAATGGCGATAATCGACAACAAGAAATCTCTGAGATATCTCGTTCTTTAAATTCTATAGCTCCGGTACTGAAGGTTTCTGTATTTGCAATTTCTCAGCTTTCTCGTAGCGTAGAGTCAAGACAGATAAAAAAACCTATGCTCAGTGACCTTCGTGAATCTGGTTCACTAGAACAAGATGCCGATATCGTTATGTTTTTATATCGTGAAGATTATTACAATGCTGAAACAGAAAATAAAAATATAACTGATGTTATTGTCGCTAAACATCGTAATGGTCCTGTTGATACTGTTCAATTATTCTTCCATAAGGAATTTACAAAATTTGCAGATTTACTTCGTACTCAAGATAATATTTAACAAAACAAGCTATATTAATCGTAAAATTAATATAGCTTTTTATTATGCACATATGTATCGTAAACTTATAATCCCCATTTTCATTGACACTAAAGTACATAAAATGCTATTATATGAAGGTAAAAGCTACATATAGATTTTACAAATAAAACTCAAATCCTTGACATAGTGTCTATTTGAGTTCTTTTTGCTGTTATCAGTAGAAAATTTATGCTGGTTTTAAATATGAGGAGGAAATTTTTAAATGATTGAACGCTATACCAATCCTGAAATGGGAAGAATTTGGACTCTCCAACACGAATTTGAAGTAATGCTTGAAGTTGAAATTACAGCTTGTGAAGCTATGGCAGAACTTGGTCAAATTCCTGTAGAAGCTGCTAAAAATATTCGTGAAAAAGCACAGTTTAACTTAGAACGCGTTAAAGAAATTGAAAAAGTTACTAATCATGATATTATCGCATTTTTAACTAACGTTGCTGAATACGTTGGTGAAGATTCTAAATATATCCATAAAGGATTAACTTCCAGCGACGTAAAAGATACAGCACTCGGCATTATGATGAAAAAATCCGCTGAGCTTATTTTAGAAGACCTCAAAAATTTACGTGATGTTTTAAAACGTCAAGCTAAAAAATATAAACACACTGTTTGCATTGGTCGTACTCATGGTATCCATGCAGAACCAATGACTCTCGGTTTAAAATTTGCTTTATGGTATGATGAAGTTTGCCGTGATATCGAACGTGTTGAACACGCTAAAAAAGTTGTCGCTGTCGGTAAACTTTCTGGTGCTGTAGGAACTTATTCCAATATTGACCCTCGTATTGAAGAAATCACTTGTAAAAAACTTGGCATTGAACCTGTAAAACTTGCAACACAAGTTATTCAGCGTGATCGCCATGCAGAATATATGACTACTCTTGCTATTGTAGCTAGCACATTTGAAAAAATCGCTACAGAATTACGTAACCTTCAACGTACAGATATCCGTGAAGTTGAAGAATATTTCCAACCAGGTCAAAAAGGTTCTTCTGCTATGCCTCATAAACGTAATCCAATCACTGGTGAACGTATCTCTGGTATGGCTCGCCTTGTTCGTGGTAACGCTATTGCAGCTATGGAAGATATCACTCTTTGGCATGAACGCGATATTTCCCATTCTTCCGTTGAACGCGTAATTTTACCAGACAGCACTATCAATGTTGATTACTGTTGCCGTAAATTAACAAATCTTGTAGATAAACTTCTCGTTTATCCAGAAGCTATGATGGAAAATCTTAACAAAACTGGCGGTCTTATCTTCAGCCAACGCATCATGCTCGCTGTTGTAAGCAAAGGCGTACTTCGTGAAGATGCTTACAAATGGGTTCAAAGAAATGCTATGGCTAGATGGCTCAAAGGCGAAGATTTCCGCACAAATGTAGAAAAAGACCCAGATATCACAAAATATCTCACTAAAGAAGAAATCGACAACTGCTTCGACTATCAATGGTTCTTACGCAATGTAGACATGATTATGGCTCGTTTCGGTATTGAATAAGCAGTTAATATTAAACTTGAGTAATAGAGAGGAAGTTTTCTTATGTCAACAGTTGTTGTAACTGGTACCCAATGGGGTGATGAAGGTAAAGGTAAAATCGTAGACTATTTAGCAGAAAAAGCTGATATAGTTGTACGTTATCAAGGTGGTAGTAATGCAGGTCATACTGTTACAGTAGACGGCAAAGAATTTAAACAAAGACTCATGCCATCTGGTATGCTCTATGATAGTAAAATTTGTGTGATTGCAAATGGTGTAGCTTTTGACCCTGAAGTAATCCTTCAAGAAATGGAAGCTCTAAAAAAAGATGGTTACTCTGTTGACGGATTACGTATCTCTAATCGTGCTCACGTTGTAATGCCTTACCATCGTCTTATGGACGGTCTTGAAGAAGAAAACAAAGGCGAATTAAAAATTGGTACTACTAAACGTGGTATTGGCCCATGCTATATGGACCGCGATAACCGTATTGGTATCCGCGTTTGTGATTTAATTGATGAAGAAACATTCAGCGAAAAATTAAAAACAGCTCTTGAAACTAAAAATCGTGAGCTTGTAAAACTCTATGGTAAAGAACCATTAAACTATGAAGATATTCGCACTGAATATCTCGGTTACGCTGAAAAACTCAGAAAACATGTAATTGATACTTCCGCATTCTTAAATAGAGAAATCAATGCTGGTAAAAAAGTAATGTTTGAAGGTGCTCAAGCTACTATGCTTGATATCGACCATGGTACTTATCCATATGTTACCGCTTCTCATCCAACAGCTGGTGGCGTAAGCTCCGGAGCTGGTGTAGGTCCTAACAAAATCGATAAAGTAGTAGGTATCGTAAAAGCATATTGCACTCGCGTTGGTGAAGGTCCTTTCCCAACTGAACAGCTCAACGAAATCGGCGATAAAATCCGTGATTGCGGTCATGAATATGGTACAGTTACAGGTCGTCCTCGTCGTACTGGCTGGCTTGATGCTTGCGTAGTTCGCTATGCAGGTTACCTCAGTGGTATTGATTATATGGCAGTTACTCGCCTTGATATCCTCGATACTTTCGATGAAATCAAAATGTGTGTAGCTTATAAATACAATGGTGAAATCTTAGATGAAATGCCTGCAAGCTTAAAAGTTCTTGCAAATGTAGAACCAGTTTATGAAACATTCGCTGGTTGGAAAACAGACATTTCCGGCATCAGAAAATATGAAGATTTACCAGAAAATGCACGTAAATATTTAGAAAGAATGGCAGAAGTTACAGGTATCGGTCTTGGATTTGTTTCCGTAGGTCCAAACCGTGATCAGACAATCATTCTTCATGATGTATTTTAATTAATGATACAACAAAAGCCTAGAGATTAAGTTCTCTAGGCTTTTTTATTGTATTATCAATTACATTTATATAGAAGTTCTTTTCATAAACTATTACATCTATCTTTTTTTTATTTGATTAATTTTTGATGATAAATACATTCTTATACCAATATATACAAAAATGACTAATATACCTAAATATTCTAAAGAATATCCTATAAAATGAATACTACTATATATACTTAATAAGAAAATAGCTTCAATTATAATACTTAACCCTAAAATTCTTGATATTTCTTGAAAATTTTTCTCAAAATCTTCATCAGAAAAGACCTCTAATTTATGAAATAAACTATATAAATTTAATATTTTTTTACTTCTATCATTGTATTTAGAAAGAATTATATATAAACCTATTATAAACATAATAAAACAACTTAATACAATCATTATATTTATTACTAATCTAATCATAAAATCACTCTCTATAAAATAATTTTATTAACACTAATTATAACCTCTATGATATTATTAATATATACAAAAGATATTGTTTATACTTATATTATAGCAAAATTGGAGGTGTTATTCATGAAAAAATACATCATTAATAGTTTTACTTTTACTATTATCAGTTTTTTATTTGCTGAAATTATTCTACTTCCAAATATATTATATGAAGCTATACCTTATCAGTCTTATAAACTAATAAATAATAAAGAAATTCTTCCTTTTGAAAAAGTTTGGTATGATGTATGGAAAAATATTGATAATTTAACAATAAGAGAACAGATAGCTATTACCACATATATTGTAAATTATATTAATCCTGATTTTACGCCTGCTTATATTGTTCGTGGTGATGCTTATTTTACTAATAAGGATTATATTGAAGCACTTCAAGATTATACTACAGCTATTGAACAACAACCTAATAATGCAGAGATATACTACAAACGTGGTCTAACATATAACTATTTAAAAGATTTTTACCCTACTGCTATCAATGATTTCAAACAAGCTACTGATTTAAATAATAATATTGCTAATTTTTGGGCAGAATATAGTTATGCCTTGAAATTTTCGCACTATGGAGCAGATGAAATGTTAGCTAAAGCTATAGCTATAAATCCTCAATATAAAAATTTTAATTATAATGAACTAGAACAACAACGAACTACTATAGTTTATTCATCGGCTTTAGAAAAAGCTTTATTTTATAGTTATATAGGGAATTATTTTTTAGCAGATAAGTATTTTGAAATAGTTAATAGATTAAATTATCTGCCAAAGCAAGTTAATATTAACTATAATTATATTATTAATATGATGAAAAGTGCTATATTATCTGGTCATTTTGAAAATGCTTTTTATACAGGAAAACATTTTCTTTCTACAAACTCAAATAACTTAAATAATGATAAGTTAGCGGAAGTATATATGTGGGAAGCATTTGCTTGTGCAGGTATTTATAAAGAAGATTTATTTGTTCAATATAAAAATTTAGCTTTAAATCTATCTCCTAAAAATCCGCAAGTTTATTGGATTTTAGGTAATATCTATTGGAAAATTTATGATGATACTAGCAATGCTATTGATAATTATCAAAAAGCTTTAAATTTAATGCCTAAAGAAAATCTAGACTATTTTATATTATCAATGGAATTAGCTCAAATCTACAAAAATTTAGGTGATATTACTAAGGCATATGCTATTGCTTATAACATGATTATCTCACAAAAAGAATTACCTAATATAGAAAACATCAATCCACTTGATACTCCAATTTATTTAACCTATGCTAAAGCCTATGATATTTTGGGTAATACTCAATTAGCTAAAATTTATTATCAAATTGCTTTTAATCTAAATCCTAATATTGACATTCCTGAAAAATATTATCCAAATAAGGTTGAAAAATTACAATATTTACCTTCTATTATCATTGATATTAATGACACAACTGCTATTGAATTAAAAACTAATATATTTAATTATGGAACATAATTATTTTAATTTAGGAGATGTTATTTTGAAGCTATTAAAAATCTTATTAGTAATCCATTTCTTAAGTTGTAATATTCTCGCATTTTGTTTTCCTATACTTTATTCATTTTCTATTCTTCCACGTAAAGAAAGTATCTATCATTTAATATTTTTAATATTTCCTTTAATATATATTTTTTTCCTTTAAAATTTGACTTGTCTTTTTCATCAATGTTTTTTGCTTTATAATAAAAATCATTCATTTTTGTTGAATATAATCTACTAAAGTTCTTTCTATACCATTTGTTATACATTTTTATAAATATTTCATTTAATTTAGTATTATTGTTACTTAATGTTAATACATATTTATTAGTTAAACTAGTTAAATTATTTACTATGTAATAATTATTAGTAACTATTTCTTTTTCAGAATTTTTAATATTCTTCTTGTCTTTTACTAATCTAATAAATAAATCAATTAAAAATCCAGCTAATATTCCTATTAATAATTTTTGGGGTATTCTTTGTATTGTATGTATAACTACAAGTATTTTATATTTATATTTTCCTATTAAAATAAACAAAAATATTTACTTAAAATATTTTTTCAGGCTCATCCTATGTATCTTTTTTATTGGTATGCAACCAAATCTTCTTGAGTCCGCAGATTTACTTCTATTATCTCCTAAAACATAAATATATCCACTAGGTAC
>OGLR01000831.1_pt1 | contig 12169 bp, 3 predicted proteins | sample 1572931 | NCBI WGS metagenome assembly OGLR01 (sample SAMEA2581997, study PRJEB24529) | metagenome | biome: Human gut stool | place: China | collected 2011 | reverse complement strand
TTGAAGCAATGGCCGCCGATACGGACGGCTATTTTTCTGCCGATCATCAGAAAATTGCCATTCGTCAGGGCATGAGTGAGGTTCAGACGGTTTCAGCAACGGTCCATGAAATTGCTCACAGCAAGCTGCATGACCATAAAAAGCAGGAAAATGAAGAAGGAGCAGAGAAAAAGAGCCGCCGCACGGAAGAAGTAGAAGCAGAAAGCATCTCCTATGCAGTCTGCAAATATTTTGGCATCGAGACAGGAGAAAACAGCTTTGGCTATATTGTCAGTTGGAGTCAGGGCAAGGAACTGAAAGAGTTGAGAGCCAGTTTGGAGATCATCAACAAAACCTCCGGCACTTTGATCTCCGACATTGAGCGCCACTATAAGGAAATCTGCAAAGAGCGCGGAATCGACCCTCATGCAAAGGTAGAGCCGGAGCCCGCCCCGATAGAGCAGCCAGAAGATGCCACTAAGGTATCTGATAGGCAGCCAACCAGCAATCTGACCTACTATGTAGCAGAGTGCATGGAATTTCCAAACCTCGGAGAATACCACGATAACCTGTCTTTGGAGGAAGCTGTCCGCATTTATCAGGAGATTCCGGCAGAACGAATGAACGGGATCAAGGGCATTGGTTTTGAGCTGAAAGACGGAAGCGACTATGAAGGACCTTTTCCGATTTTGACCGGCCAGACCATTGACCTGGACACCATCCAGGCAATCGACTATTACCGTGATAATCCTCTGGTGCAAAAAGCGGTAAAGGAACTGGCTACGGCAATGCCAGAAATGGAAGTGCTGGGGGCGGATGCCAACCAGCAGGAGGCTTTGTTTCTGATCGACGATGCCACTTATCTTCATATCCAGCCCTGTGACAGCGGCTGGGACTATACCCTTTACGATGCCGCGTCCATGAAAGAGCTGGATGGTGGTCAGCTGGATATGCCGGAGATTTCCCGCATGAAGGCAGTTCTCCAGATTTGTGATGACAACGATTTGGGCAGAGACTCGGTAAAATACGCACCGTTGTCCATGATTGAGACCTTGCAGGAAGCTGCCTACCAGCAGATGCAGGCAGAGGTCAGTCAGATGGCTGCTTCTTCCCAGCTGCCGGAAGCACAGGAGCAGGCACTGGATGAATACCCCATGCCGGATGAGCAGGTCTCCACACCAGATATGCAGGAATACGGCTACTCCTATGATGGGATGTTCCCTGTTACCAGAGAGCGGGCGCTGGAACTGGATGCCGCCGGTTTGACCGTCTATGTGCTGCATGAGGACAATACGGAGAGCATGGTGTTTGACCCGCAGGAAATCATGGATCATGGCGGTCTTTTTGGCATGGACCGTGAGGAATGGGAGAAAAGCCCTCAGTTCCACGAAAAGGTCATGGAGCGTCAGGAACATCAGCAGGAACGCGAACAGGCATTTCTATCCCAGAACAGAGATTGCTTTGCTATCTATCAGGTGAGCCGTGACGATCCGCAGAATGTGCGCTTTATGAATCTGGACTGGTTAGAGTCCCATGATGTTTCCGTAGACCGCAGCAATTATGACCTCATTTACACCGCTCCGCTGAGTGAGTCTGGCACTGTGCCGGAGCAGCTGGAAAAACTCTATCAGCAATTCAATCTGGAAAAACCCGTAGACTTTCACAGTCCCTCCATGAGCGTCAGCGACATCGTTGCGATCAGACAGGACGGTAAGGTATCCTGTCATTACTGTGACAGTGTTGGTTTTACCCAGATCCCCGGATTCCTGCCGGAAAATCCGCTGAAAAATGCGGAGATGGCCGTGGAGGACGATTACGGCATGATCGACGGTATCATCAACAATGGCGCAAAAGAGCCTACGGTGGCAGAGCTGGAACAGCAGGCCCGAAGCGGTCAGCCCATTTCCCTGATGGATCTGGCTGCCGCTGCCCATCGGGAGGAACGGGAAAAGAAAAAGTCCGTCATGGAGCAGCTGAAAGGCCAGCCCAAGACAGAACACAAAAAGACAGCACCCAAAAAGAGTGCGGAAAGGGAGATTTGATATGGGAAACTTTACTTTTGAGGAAATGAACCTGATGTGCATTTACAATACCGGCAGCCGCACCGGACTGATCGACAGCCTGCGTGAGATGCGCGGCGAGCTGGCCCCGGAGGAAACCGAGCTGCGGGAGTTGACAGACAGCGCACTGGGCAAGCTCCAGGCCATGAGTGATGCCGAGTTTGCCGAGCTGGAGTTGTATCCGGATTTTGACCAGTAAACACCATAATCGCAGGGATGGGGTGGCAATATGCCACCCCACCTTTTTACCCCAAAACTGAAAGGAGGACAGAACACTATGCCAACCAAAGCTGAACTATATGCACAGATGGCGGAGAAGGTAACAACGCAGCTCACGGGGAGCTGGCAGGAATGGGCAGGGTTTCTCACCACTGCTTCCCGCCTTTACAAGTACCCGTTCCATGAGCAGTTGATGATCTACGCCCAGCGTCCGGACGCCACCGCCTGTGCAGAGTACGATTTGTGGAATGAAAAGATGGGCCGGTATGTAAGGCGCGGCTCCAAGGGAATCGCTCTGGTGGACGATTCCGGGGACAGACCCCGCCTGCGCTATGTTTTTGATATTTCCGACACCGGAACCCGTGAACATTCCCGCACTCCCTGGCTGTGGCAGCTGGAGGAGCGCCATCTGGATTCCGTGCAGGCCATGCTGGAGCGCACCTATGATGTTTCCGGTGATGACCTTGCCGGACAGCTCACGGAGGTAGCCGGAAAACTGGCCGAGGAATACTGGACGGAGCATCAGCAGGACTTCTTCTATATCGTTGACGGTTCCTTTTTGGAGGAATATGATGAGTTTAACATCGGAGTACAGTTCAAGGCAGCAGCCACCGTCAGTATCACTTACGCTTTGATGTCCCGCTGTGGACTGGAGCCGGAACGCTACTTCGACCACGAAGATTTCATGGCAATCTTTGATTTCAACACCCCGTCCACCATCGGGGCGCTGGGAACAGCGGTCAGCCAGATCAACCAGCAGGTGCTGCGGCAGATCGGCGTTACCGTCCGAAATGCAGAGCGCGAAGCCAACCAAGAAAGGAGCAAGCAAGATGAACAATCCCATGACCTATATCCAGAACGGAGACTATCTGATTCCCGACCTGAAGCTGAGCCAGCAGCCGGAGAAACCCCTGGGCAAGTACGGCAGGATGAGGAAAACCTACCTGAAGGAACACCGTCCCATCCTCTACAACCAGATGTTGCTGAGCGAGAAGCTGTACCCGCACCTTCTGGAGATCGACGAGACCGCCCAGAGCAGACTGGAGCAGATGATGCCCCAGCTGGCGAAGGAAGCGGGAGCCACCGAGGAACTGAAAGCCAGCGATCCCATGAAGTGGGTGGGGCTGATGAACACCTGCAAAGCCCAGGCAGAGGAGATCCTGATGGCGGAGCTTATCAACAGCTGACCCTAAACCTGTTCCTCTCCGAAGCGGAGCAGATCCAATCCATAGATGAAGCAGAGAATGTAGCGCATACATCCTCTGCTTTTTCTTTTGCCCAAAATGACATCGACCATGTGCTGCGTTTGGGCGGCAATACAGACCGTCAAAGGGAGCGTGTGGTTGCAGCCTTTGAAAAGCAGAAAACCACCGCTGAGATTGCCGAGATACTGAAAACGCTGTACCACGGCGGCAATGGCCTTGGCAGTGTGAGCGCATGGTATGCCGAGGATGGTATCCATCTTTCCCACGGGAAGTCTGTCCGTTATGACAGGTCTGCCCAGGTCATTTCCTGGGAGAGCGCCGCAGAGCGTATCGGGGAGCTTTTGGAGAGCGGCCAGTTTGCCTCCAATGTGGAGCTTGCAGAAGCGGCAGGCTATGAACGCTCCCTCCTCTCGGAAAAGCTCTGGCATCTGTATCACGATCTCAGTGAGGACGCCAGAAAAGCCGGATATTTGTCCTGCCTGTCAGAGATCAAAGGCAATGGTTTCCCGGAGGAGACCCGCCGCCTGACGGAGCAGCTGAGTGACCCGGCTTTCCGCCAGACCCTCAAGGAAGAATACGCTGCCTTCTGGACTGCCTATCAGCAGGACCGTGACCTGTTGCGTTTTCACTATCACAGACCAAGGGAGATCTGGGAGAACTTGAAGGACCTTGACCTGCCGCGCAGGACCTTTTCTTCAGACCTTTCCCAAGTGCCAACAGTTCAGCACTTCATTACCGAGGATGAGATCGACGCCGCTATGACCGGCGGCAGCAGTTTCGCCGGAGGAAAAGGCCGTATCTATGCGTTCTTCATGGAAAACCATACGGATAAGGAAAAAGTGAGATTCCTTAAAGACGAGTATGGCATTGGCGGACGCTCTCATGCCCTGTCCGGCGCAACACACAGCGGCGAAGATCACGATGGGAAAGGACTGCACTATAAAAAGCAGGACTGCCCGGATGTTCACTTGAACTGGGAAAAGGTTGCCAAGCGCATTACCTCTCTTGTCCAGAAAGGCCGCTATCTTACCGAACAGGAACAAGCGCAGTATGACAAGATCCAGGCTGAAAAGGATCTGGCAGAAGAAGATGCCATTCAAGCCCAGCAGCCGGAGATAGAGGAAGAAACGCCAAAGCCTACCCTTCGGGAGCAGTTTGAGCAGTATAAGCCTGTGGTGACTGCCGCCATTTCCGAGGATACCGCATACCGCAATGCCTGCGGGCATTCTGACCGTGAAAATGCTGTCATCGAGGGCAATGCCGCTGTGCGCCGTGCGGTCCTTGGTTCTAAGGATATGGAGCTGATCCGCCTCTATTCGGATGTGCCGGAGTTCCGCCAGCGCCTGCACCGGGAAGTGATCGACGAAACCTATCCAAAGCTCCATGAGCTTCTGCGCCCTCTTTCTCAGGAAGATATTGATACTGCCCTTTGTGCATGGAACGGCAATATCGAGAGTAAACACGCTGTCGTCCGTTATATGAAAGACCATGCAAGAGAGAAGGATACCGCTGCATGGCTGGCTCAGGAATACGGTGGCAGCAACAGCCCGTTCGTTGTCCGTGCCGGAAGCCCGGAGGAAACACAGCTGCCCTGGCCGAAGGTACAGCGCAGGCTTGCCCAGCTGATTCAGGAGGACCGGTTCTATACCGAAGAAGAACAGGACCGTTTTGACGACATCGACCCAATCGCCATCCGGGAAGCTCTGGAGGAAAGAGGGATCGTCAACGGACAGGTGGCAGACCCGGAAAAACTGGACAATGACCCGTTTATCCAACAGGTGATGTCAGATGCCGAGACAGAGCAGACTTCCGAAGTTTCCATTTCCGATGAGGAATATGACGCAGTTCGCCGCCCAATTCCGCAAAGAACCTCCTATGACCCAGCCGCCCCGGTCTATGCCGTGGGCGATACCGTGTATATCGAGGATGACGCCTATCAGATCACCGAGCTGCGGGAGGACACCGTACAGCTTCTGCCCACCGGGATGGTATATCCCATCTACCGGGCAGAGCGCAAAGAACAGTTCGAGCAGCTGCTTCGGGCAGACCGCCGCAATGCTTACTATACCGAGTTTCTTCCTACTGACCCGGACAAGGCAGATCAGGACTTGCGGGATGTATTGGCTCATGGACTGATGGATGAAGCGGATAAAAAGCAGATTTCCACGCTGCTGCAATCCGGCAGGAGCAACAGCGAGATCGCCTACTGGCTGAGCAGAGCCTATTCCGGTGAGATCGAGACACTGAATCTGGAGACCGGCGATATTGCCGATTACCGTACCACGGCACAGGGCATGGAGCTGGAAGTCATGGATGCAGAGGAAAAGCGTCTGGCTATGCTGTATTTCCGCTGGGATGAGGTTGCGCCTTTGCTGCGCGGGATGTATGCCCGTCAGCAGGACGGTTTTGGACAGGAACAGCCCCAACCGGCTACCGAATCCCCGACCTTCCATTCCGAGACCATGGCCGTCTATCCGGGCGATAAGAACAATCTGCCTTATGATGTGGTGGTGGAACGACTGCATATCGAGGAGCCGGAGCCACCAGCCCCTGTGACTGAGCCGGAGAAAACCTTTGAGGAAGTGTTGGATGAACACCCGGTTTCCATTCAGGTCAATGGCCAGTGGCAGACCTTCCCCAATGCCAAAGCTGCCGAGGAAGCCTCCTATGAGGAATACAAGGCTAACCTGCGCCGCAATGCAAAAAACTTCCGCATTACCGATGAGCATTTGGGCGAAGGCGGTCCGAAAGCCAAGTTCCAGGCAAATGTCAATGCGATTCGTTTGCTGAAAGAGCTGGAAGCTGCCGGACAGCAGGCAAGCCCCGAACAGCAGGAGGTTCTTTCTCGATATGTGGGCTGGGGCGGTCTCTCTGATGCGTTTGACCCGGAGAAACCGGTATGGGCTTTAGAGTATGCCCAGCTAAAAGAACTGCTGACCCCGGAGGAATATGCCGCCGCCAGAAGCTCTACCCTCAACGCCCATTACACCAGCCCTACGGTCATTCAGGCCATCTATGAAGCGGTGGACCGTATGGGATTTGAGACCGGAAATATTCTGGAGCCGTCTATGGGTGTGGGCAATTTCTTTGGTATGCTGCCGGAGAAAATGCGAAACAGCCGTCTGTACGGCGTGGAGCTGGACCCTGTTTCCGGGCGCATCGCAAAGCAGCTCTATCCCAAGGCGGACATCACAGTAGGCGGCTTTGAGACCACCGACAGGCGTGACTTCTTTGACCTTGCCATCGGCAATGTACCTTTCGGTCAGTATCAGGTCAATGACAAAGCCTACAACAAGCTGAATTTCAGTATTCACAACTACTTTTTCGCCAAAGCACTGGACCAGGTGCGTCCCGGCGGCGTGGTGGCTTTTGTAACCTCCCGCTATACTATGGACGCCAAGGATTCCACCGTGCGCCGCTATCTTGCCCAGCGTGCCGAGCTGCTGGGAGCGATCCGTCTGCCTAATGACGCGTTCAAAAAGAATGCCGGTGCCGAGGTGGTATCGGACATCATCTTCCTCCAAAAGCGGGACCGCCCGCTGGACATCGTGCCGGAATGGACTCAGACCGGACAAACGGAGGATGGGTTTGCCATCAACCGGTATTTTATCGACCACCCGGAAATGGTGCTGGGCAGACAGGAGCCGGTAAGCACTGCTCATGGTATGGACTACACCGTGAACCCTATCGAGGGACTGGAGCTTTCCGACCAGCTGCATGATGCTGTGAAGTACATTCATGGCACTTATCAGGAGGCAGAGCTGCCGGAGCTGGGCGAAGGCGAAGCTATTGACACCTCCATTCCTGCCGACCCCAATGTGAAGAACTATTCCTATGCCATTGTAGACGGGCAGGTGTACTACCGGGAAAACAGCCGCATGGTGTGCCCTGATCTCAACGCTACCGCCGAAGCCCGTGTGAAAGGTCTTGTGGGACTGCGTGATTGTGTGCAGGAACTGATCGACCTTCAGATGGATGCAGCGGTTCCGGACAGCACCATTCGGGAGAAGCAGTCGGAACTGAACCAGCTCTATGACGGCTTTTCTGCCAAATACGGTCTCATCAATGACCGTGCAAACCGACTGGCCTATGCAGATGATTCTTCCTATTACCTGCTCTGTGCGCTGGAAGTCATCGACGAGGACGGGAAACTGGAACGTAAGGCAGATATGTTCACCAAGCGGACCATCAAGCCCCATCAGGCGGTGGCTGTGGTGGATACGGCAAGTGAAGCACTGGCGGTGTCCATCTCGGAAAAAGCCTGCGTGGATATGGACTATATGAGCCAGCTTACCGGAAAAACAAAAGAAGCACTGGCCGGAGAACTGCAAGGCGTGATCTTCCGTGTGCCGGGACAGCTGGAACAGGACGGCACACCCCATTATGTGACTGCTGATGAATACCTTTCCGGCAATGTACGCCGCAAACTGCGTCAGGCGCAGCGGGCGGCACAGCAGGACCCTTCTTTTGCAGTCAATGTGGAAGCTCTTACCGCCGCCCAGCCCAAAGACCTGGATGCGTCGGAAATTGAGGTGCGTCTGGGCGCTACCTGGATTGACAAGGAATATATCCAGCAGTTTATGTATGAGACCTTTAATACCCCGTTTTATCTCCAACGCAGTATCGAGGTCAACTATTCGTCCTTTACCGCTGAATGGCAGATCAAGGGGAAATCTTCTGTATCCTACAACGATGTGGCAGCCTACACCACCTACGGAACCAGCCGTGCCAATGCCTACAAGATTTTGGAGGACAGCCTGAACCTGCGAGATGTCCGTATCTATGACACCATAGAGGACGCAGACGGAAAAGAGCGCCGCGTGCTGAACGCCAAGGAGACCACCCTGGCTGCCCAAAAACAGCAAGCTATCCGGGAAGCCTTTAGGGACTGGATCTGGAGAGACCCGGAGCGCCGCCAGACTTTGGTGCGCCAGTACAACGAAGAAATGAACTCTACCCGTCCCCGTGAATATGATGGCAGTCATATCACTTTTGGAGGGATGAACCCGGCCATTACCCTGCGGGAACACCAGAAAAGCGCCATCGCCCATGTGCTGTATGGAGGAAATACCCTGTTGGCACACGAAGTAGGCGCAGGTAAAACCTTTGAGATGGTGGCCGCTGCGATGGAAGCCAAACGCCTGGGCTTGTGCCAGAAATCTCTCTTTGTGGTTCCAAACCATCTGACCGAGCAGTGGGCGTCGGAGTTTCTGCGTCTCTATCCTTCTGCCAACATCTTAGTCACCACCAAAAAGGACTTTGAGACCCATAACCGAAAGAAGTTCTGCGCTCGTATTGCGACGGGTGATTATGATGCCATTATCATGGGACACAGCCAGTTTGAGCGTATCCCCATCAGCCGGGAGCGTCAGGAACGGCTTCTCTATGAGCAGATCGACGAGATCACCGAGGGCATCGCAGAGGTGCAGGCCAGCGGCGGCGAGCGTTTTACCGTCAAGCAGCTGGAGCGTACCAGAAAGTCTCTGGAAGCCAGACTGGAAAAGCTGCAAGCCGAGGGGCGAAAAGACGATGTGGTAACCTTCGAGCAGCTGGGTGTGGACCGTTTGTTTGTGGACGAGGCCCACAACTATAAAAACCTGTTTCTATACACAAAAATGCGGAATGTGGCTGGTCTTTCCACATCGGACGCGCAGAAATCCTCCGATATGTTTGCCAAGTGCCGCTATATGGATGAGATCACCGGAAACCGTGGCGTGATTTTTGCCACCGGCACACCGGTCAGCAACTCCATGACCGAGCTTTACACCATGCAGCGTTACCTTCAGTATGAACGCCTGCAAGAACTGAACATGACCCACTTCGACTGCTGGGCTTCCCGATTTGGGGAGACCGTCACAGCATTGGAGCTGGCACCGGAGGGAACCGGCTACCGGGCAAGAACAAGGTTTTCCAAGTTCTTTAATCTGCCGGAGCTGATGAACCTGTTCAAAGAAGTGGCGGACATCAAGACTGCCGACCAACTGAACCTGCCCACCCCGGAGGTGGAATACCACAACATCGTGGCGCAGCCTACCGAACATCAGCAGGAAATGGTCAAGGCTCTTTCGGAACGGGCATCGCTGGTACACAGCGGAACCGTTGACCCATCCCAGGACAATATGCTCAAGATTACCTCGGATGGCCGTAAGTTGGGGCTTGACCAGAGGATCGTCAACCAGATGCTGCCGGATGAACCTGGCACAAAGGTCAATCAGTGCGTGGACAACATCATGCAGATCTGGCGGGATGGCAAAGCTGACAAGCTGACCCAGCTGGTGTTCTGCGACATTTCTACACCGCAGGCAAAAGCTCCTGCAAGCAAGGCGGCGAAAACGCTGGATAATCCACTGCTTCACGCATTGGAAGGCGCTGTGCCTCTGCCGGAGCAGGAACCGGTCTTTACGGTATATGACGATATTCGTCAGAAACTCATTGCTCAGGGAATGCCTGCCGACCAGATCGCTTTTATCCATGAAGCCAATACCGAAGTGCGGAAAAAGGAGCTGTTCTCTAAAGTCCGTACCGGTCAGGTTCGTGTCCTCTTAGGCAGCACCGCCAAGATGGGCGCAGGCACCAATGTGCAGGACCGTCTGGTGGCACTTCATGACCTGGACTGTCCGTGGAGACCGGGAGACCTTGCCCAGCGCAAGGGCCGTATCGAGCGCCAGGGTAACCAGAATCCTCTTGTCCATGTGTACCGCTATGTGACCGAAGGAACCTTTGACGCATACCTCTGGCAGACGGTGGAGAATAAGCAAAAATTCATCAGTCAGATCATGACTTCTAAATCGCCGGTGCGCTCCTGCGATGATGTGGATGAAACAGCCCTCAGTTTTGCCGAGATCAAGGCTCTGTGTGCCGGAGATCCCCGCATCAAGGAGCGTATGGATTTGGATGTGGAGGTATCCCGCCTGAAGCTGATGAAAGCCGACCACCAGAGCAAGCAATATCGTCTGGAGGACCAGCTGCTCAAATACTTCCCGGAGGAGATTGAAAAGCACAAAGGTTTTATCAAGGGCTTTGAATCCGATCTGGAGGTTTTGGCAGCTCACCCGCACCCGGAGGACGGCTTTGCCGGTATGGAGATTCGTGGAGACCTGCTGACCGATAAGGAGAACGCTGGTGCAGCTCTTTTGGATGCCTGCAAGGAGGTCAAAACCTCCGATCCGGTGCAGATCGGCAGCTACCGGGGTTATGCCATGTCCGTGGAATTTTCCGCCTGGAAACAGGAATATACGCTCCTGCTGAAAGGACAGATGACCCACCGGGCAACCCTTGGTACAGACCCTCGCGGAAATCTTACCCGTATCGACAATGCCCTCGCCCAGATGCCCCAGCGTCTGGAGGCGGCAAAGGCCCAGCTGGATAACCTCTATCAGCAGCAGGCTGCCGCAAAGGAGGAAGTCGGAAAGCCATTCCTTTATGAAGAAGAACTGAGAAGCAAAAACGCCCGTCTGGTGGAGTTGGATACCCTGCTCAACATCGACGGAAAGGGGCAGGCACACACCGAGTCTGTTGTTGCCAAAAGCACACGGCCTTCGGTGCTGGATAACCTAAAACGCCCGGTGCAACCCCGCAGTACAGACAAGAAACCAAAACAGCATGAGGAGGTGCGATAACATGAATACTAACGATCTGAATACAGCCCTTTATGAAAAGATGGCTGCCGAACAGGACAAGTTCCGGGACTGGCTGAAAAGCCAGCCCCCGGAAGAAGTCTTAAACCATGCCTATGAGTACACCATCCGCGAGGACATCGTGATGGCAATGGAGGAACTGGAGTTGACCGACACCCAGGCTCAGGCACTTTTGGAATCTCCCTCTCCGCTGGCGGATGTGTACCGCTATTTTGAAAAGCTGGAGACCGGCTATATGGATGTGATCCGGGACAGTATTGAGAACCGTGCCGATGATGTGTGCAGAGCTAAAGAGGAACTGCGAACAACACCGGTCTATCCACATTCTGCTGCCTATGCGTCCGAGCATGGGGAAATGGCACAGTACAACCTCTCATATCAGGCGAACAGCGCCTGCAAAGAAGCCATTGAGCAGACCATCAGCGCCCACTATGCAGAGAATCGGCTGGATACGGAGGCGGCGGTCAAAGATGTGCTGGAAAAGTTCGGGACGGAACGGGTACAGTTTATTCTTGCCAACACCATCCAGCGCAAGAACTATGACGGGCGTATCTCTCAGGACAATAAAGCATGGGCAAAAACCATTCCTATGCTGGAGGACAGCGGCGCTTCCCGCCACTGTGCCTATCTGGTGGTAGATCAGGTCAATCCCGGTTTGACCGACCTGTTCACCAGACAGTTCCGAAAAGTCGCTCAAGAACAGCAGAAAAGTTCTGTCCTGCAAAAGCTCAAACAGGAGTTGCCCGCCCATAAGTCTGCTGCCCCGAAAAAACGGGAGCCGGAGCGATAACCATGGCAAAGCGCAAGCGGGATGTGCCGGTTTTGTTTTGGGTGTCCGCAGAAGAACTGGAACTGATCCATCAAAAGATGCAGCAATACGGGACAGAGAATTTGAGCGCTTATCTGCGGAAAATGGCGCTGGATGGTTATGTGGTCAAACTGGATCTGCCGGAGCTGAAGGAGTTGGTTTCCCTGATGCGCCGAAGCAGCAACAACTTGAATCAGCTGACCCGCAAAGTGCATGAGACAGGGCGGGTTTATGATGCTGACTTGGAGGATATATCCCAGC
>OGLR01000826.1_pt1 | contig 12215 bp, 12 predicted proteins | sample 1572931 | NCBI WGS metagenome assembly OGLR01 (sample SAMEA2581997, study PRJEB24529) | metagenome | biome: Human gut stool | place: China | collected 2011 | reverse complement strand
TCCCGATGTAGCAGAAATGTCTAACTTAAATGCTACTTTTTGTAGCGGAATCATAGATAGATTTTATGAAAATAAGTTGAATAGTAACTTAGTAACTTTTTAATATAAACATTTCTATGAAATATTATCACATTCGCATTGATTATTACGACTCTAATCTCAAAGTCAATCAGACTTTAATAGAGAAAGACAGGGTGGATCTTGATAAGATTAAAGAAAGGATAATTACTCCATATCTTAATAAGGATAGTTTTCTTTTTAAAGGAACATTGTTAAATGGTGATTTGTGTAGAAAAATAGGAATTTTCTCATCTGATATAACCTTAGGTCAATGTGAAGATATTATACAAAATCGCTATCCTAATGCTATTATAGCTTATTCTGATAAAGATATGCTACCGTGTGAAGATTTAGTATTTGACATTACCTCAGAAATCACAGAAGAGATATATCAACAAATGAAAATGAAACCTGTTGAAGAACAAAAACCACGCAAGGTTTTTATCAGTCATTCTTCGAAAGATGTAGAGTTTGTAAAAGAACTGGTAAATCTGCTCGAATTTGTAGGTTTTGATGAAACTACAATGTTTTGTTCAAGTGTGGATGGTTATGGGATACCATTGGGCGAGAATATCTTTGATTTCTTAAGAAAACAATTTTTGGAATATGAATTGTTTGTAATCTTTGTACATTCAAGTTCTTATTATGATAGTGCTGTGTCATTGAATGAAATGGGAGCTGCATGGGTTTTGAAGAGTGATTACTGTTCTTTCTTAACCAAAGACTTTTCTTTTGGTGGCATGACAGGAGTTGTACCCAATAACAATATTGCGATTAAAGTAGATAATGACGATGCAACTGCACGATTGAACGAGTTTAAGGACAAAATCACCATATTTTTTGGATTGCAGCCAAAGAGTGCAAATGTATGGGAATGTCATCGCAATGATTTTCTTAGGAAAGTTATAAGATAGAAAATTTGGTTATGAAATATATTTTGTATGTGGGAATCCATAATGATGGTTCCACCTCCAAGATGAGGGCTGATAAGATTCGGAACATTCTTTCTGATTGGGAGATGGATGTGATAAACACAGACATACCCAAGCGGAGTATGTGGCGACTGTGGCAATCTATAGGCTTCAGATATAAAAAAGGTCCTCTGATTGGTAAGGTCAATAAATATGTATTAGATAAATTGGGGGATAAACACTACGATTTGATTTGGGTAGATAAAGCAATTTATCTAACAAAGGTAACAACCAAAGTGCTTCGTGACCATACTCCAAAATTAGTTCACTATACTCCTGACCCGGCTTTTACTTTTCATCGTTCACAGTTGTTTTATAAGAGTATGCCGTTATACGACTATATGATGACCACTAAGAGTTTTGAACTGGATGATTTTGTCAGAATGATGGGGAACAGTGAAAAAGTTCTCTTTGCCACACAGGGATTTGACAAAAAAATTCATCGTCCTATGGTGGATTGGAATGATAAGAAAGGAGTGGCTTTTATCGGCCATTATGAGGACGAAAGAGTTAACCCTATTGAAAAATTCCTGCAAAACGGCATTGATGTGACATTAGCAGGTATAGGCTGGGAAAAGTTTGCCAAGTCACATTATTCGGAAAAACTACATTATTTAGGAACAGGAGTATATGGCGATGATTATGTGCGTGCTATCAGTGGTTGCCTGTTTGCATGGGGCTCTGTATCCAAGTGGATTCCAGAGAAACATACGACCCGAACCTTTGAAATCCCTGCTTGTAAGACAGCTTTGCTCACAGAGCGAAATGAAGAGATAGAAGGTTTCTTCTCTGAGGATGAGGTAATCTACTACAACGATGTAGAAGATTTAGTTGAGAAGGTGAAATATTATAACGAACATCTTCAAGAACTTAAAGCTCTCGTAGAAAAAGGATACCAGAAAGTGCAAACTTGTGGATTCGATTATGAGTCTATTATTAGAAACTTACTTGTAAAGATGGAGGTGATAGCATGAGAAAAATAGCAATAGTAAGTCCTTCAGGAAAGTTTTATGGAAGTGAGCAGGTGCTGTTTGATTTTCTTGGTAATACCACCCATAAATATGTCGTATATATGCCCAATGGACTATTTTATAAGAAAGTCGTTCAACAAGGAATACATACTCCCCGATTGTTCTTTTCTGTGAAAAGACTGTACTTGCATTTGGCGTTGATGTTATTGTGTGGAAAATATGATGGCGTATATATTAATGAAGGCGGACATATCAAGTATCTCAATATGCTTGCAGATATGTTTCCGCACAAACACTTTTATGTGCATATCCGACTGTTGGAAGATTGTCAGGCTGTAAGATTGGGAAAGAAAAGAAACAATATATCGTATATTTCCATATCGGATTATATCACACATGAGGTGAAAAGTAATACTGAGATTGAGTGCTATACGATGTATGATATTTATAATCCAATTTCTGGAAAAGACGGTATTAATAATATCCAATTCCGCGACAACGTGTTGCGTATGGGTATTGTAGGACGTGTAACTACAACAAAAGGCTTGAGAGACATCGTGCAGTTTTGTGATTATTGTGAAAATCACCCAATTCAACCTTCTTTTGAATTTCATTTTTTTGGTGGCATAGACAGCCATATTCCTGAGGTACAACGTTTTGTTTCTAAAGCCGAGACATATTGTAATATAAAATGCTTGTTTCATGGCTTTGTTAATGACAAGAAACAAATATACGAATCTATAAACCTGCTCGTTCATTTTAACAGAGTAGAACCATTGGGACGCATTGTAATGGAGGCACTTGACTTCGGAGTTCCCTTTGTCGGATTTAATGCCGGTGGCGTAGGTGAGTTGGCTCAGCAGTTCGGGGTATCCGAGAATATGGTTTCATATGAAGACAACTGGGAATCTGTGTTACAAAAGAAACTTGTCTATACAATTCTGAATGTCGACAAAACTAATGAAGAATATAATAAAGCAAAAATAAGGATGCAATCAGTGTGCAGCCCTCGGACATATACGCAGAAATTGGAACATTTGTTTTATGAATAAGCTATTTATCGTTCATTATTATCCGCTCGACTATTTTCCTCCCACAATGAATCTTATAGAGTCTTTGGAGGATAAAATAAATGTAACGGTATCAACAACACGCAAGTCGAATCTATTGCCGGAGTTTACAGGTGAAAAAGTGCGCATCTATCGTAATATCAAAGAAAATAAAACAGATGGATCTCTTAGAATATTGGCAAAGTATATTCTGTTTAGTATCCTGACGTTATGGCAACTCATCCACAAGAGGCCTGATGTGATACTTTATTACGAATCAATATCCGCTTGGCCAGCTTATCTGTATAAGCTCTTTTTCTTCCGAAATGTAAAAGTATGCATTCATTACCATGAATATATGACACCTATAGAGTACGGTCGTCCTGGTATGAGATTGTCGAAGTATAACCATAGAATAGAGACTTCTTGTCTATATAAAAAAGCCGTATGGATCTCGCAAACCAATGAATACCGTAGAGATTTATTCTTGAAAGATTATCCAGATATACCGAAAAATGTTTGCCGTATCCTACCCAATTATCCTCCAAAGAACTGGTTGCGTAAACAAAAAGAACATAAGGGTGATATCGTGAAATGTGTGTATGTAGGTTCATTGTCGTTGAAGGATACCTACGTATTGGAGTTTTGTCAATGGATAAATATGCAGAAAGGCAAAGTGACCTTTGATATTTACTCGTTTAATTTTCACGAGGACACACTTGAGGCTGTAGAAAAACTCCATTCTCCATATATACACTTCCATAAAGAAGGCGTGAACTATTCGGAAATTCCAAATTTGCTTGCCCATTATGACGTGGGAGTATTGCTTTATAAAGCTCAAGCACTAAATTTCAAATATAATGAGACAAATAAATTCTACGAATATTTGATTTGTGGTCTTGATGTCTGGTATCCCAAGGAAATGACTCTGCTTCACGAAATGGATAAAACTGCTTTTGCACCAGAAATAGTGGAGATGGATATTACGAATGGAAAATTTCCAGAACTGAATATGAATAGGAGAATTGTGGATAACAGTTCATACGATAAAGTTTGTGAGGACGTGTACGAGCAATTTCTCTCAGAGTTGAATTTACAATAAGGAATATTTGTAATTTTTATAAGCGATGAGTTTACAGACGATAAGGGAGTATGTCTTAGCACTTGATTTTATAGTTATCATTCTTTCTTTTTTGATTAACGACTTGCTGGCAGTTAGTCAAAGTCAGAATTTATTGTTGTTTATTTCTGTATGGAACATCATTGTCTTTGGTGTTCTACTTTATCATGAATTTACAAAAGCTGATGACTTTCACCCATTTATGTTGATGCTTTTGGCCTCGATACAATTTGTAGGTTTTAACGGTATATCTGTTTATCATGCTATATCAGCTGGTGAGCATATAACATTTGGCATATATGATATAACAAACTATTTAACAAAAGGTGCTTTATTTGTTTCCTTAGAACACGCCTTGCTCTATTTGGGATTCATACTTGCAGATAAATATTATACGAAATCCAACACAACTATTTTAGACAGCATCAATGAGACGGAGGCCGACTATTATAAGTGGGGCATCAATTCTTATTTATTTGTGTGGGGATTGAGATTGGTCGGGATGGTTATTCCTTTGTCTGCTATAACTTCTGTTCTTGTAAACATTGCCAACCAAGGACAGATGCTTTCGTTAATGTTTTTGCTGTTTGCCTATTACAAGACCAATGACCGGAGATGTTTGCGTATTCATTGGGTTATTGTCGCAATAGAAGTCCTGATAGTTATTACATCAGGAATGAAAGAGGTAATTATACAGAATCTTATCCCCTATATTATATATATATTCATTCAATATAAGAATGGTTATGGACAAATAAATTTTAGATTTATAACCCAACTGGCTATTATGGGGGGCTTTGTCGTTTATTTCGTGTTTCCATACGTGTCCATTTATAGACAAATCAATTGGACAGAAAAAAGGAATGCAAGTGCATCAGAGGTGATGTCTGAATATGTAAGCTACATGACGGGTGAAAGCAGATATTCACAAAAAAGTGATGATAGAAGTGTTGATTATATGATGGAACGGGCTGGTTCCATAGAACAAAACACATTTCCTATAATGTATGCGGAAAAGTACGGAACAAAACCCAAATATCTTTATTATACGTTGATAGCTTTCGTTCCAAGAATATTGTGGCCGGATAAGCCCCAAACCCGTTTAGGACTTATGATCCACTCATTAGCTAATGGTAAAAGTAATTGGGAGCAGATTCATAGTGGATCAGGAGTGGCATTTTCAATAGGCTTTATAGGTGCCTGTTATTTCTCTTTAGGACTATGGTATGCATTGCTGATGCCTTTCATTATGGGGTATGTTATTACTCGATTCTGGCAGTTCTATAAAGAAAGAATTGGAGTCAGTTTTGTTGCTTTGTGGGGCGTATTTGCTATAGTCTCCGTTGTCAATAAGGATTTTGAGGCTTTCTCAGATGGTGGTTTGGCATTTTGTGTTTGGAACACAATATATTATTTGATTATAAGATTTTGGCGTTACTGATAAATTGAAAGTCAGATTATATGTGTTTTCATTAAACGGTATAACGAAAAGTCTATGGATGTACAAATTAACAGAGACGAGTCAAACGCAATAAAGGGACTTTTGATTTTTCTTATCGTGTTGGGACATAATGCATTTATTACCAATTACATTCAAGGGATATATCATTATTTGTACTCTTTTCATGTTGCATGTTTTTTTATTTTATCTTTCTCGTATCCAGCGAAACAATTATCCAAAGAAAGAATTGAAAATTATTTCATAAGGATGTACAGTCCCTATGTGGCGTTTTTTTTATTGTTTCTCATTGCTAAAATTGCATTTACGCATTACGGTATTAACATAGAAGGTAATTCTGAAAATACGGAAAAGACATATTTGGGGTGTCTGTCGGCACTAATAAACGGAGGGATACATAAAATACCTATATATATTGGTTTTCAATATTTATGGTTTCTTCCAACTATGTTTTCTTTTTCTGTATTAAAAGACTATTATTATACAACAAATAATGTACAAAAAAGGCTCATGTTAGTTGGTGGAGCTGTCTGTTTTATTTGTTTATATGTATTTATGTACACCACACCTTACGACAAAGGGATTAACATGACTATAGAACGATATTCCTTGTTCTCTGTTTTACAGGCTTTGGGTATTTTTTTCTTGAGCTGGTGTTCGTTATTGATAGTTGGCAGGTGTAAGAATAAGAAGGTTATTTTAATAGCTTTTGTTGCCTTGACCACCATGTATTGGATGAATATGGATGTTATCGGTGTTAAATGGACGGTAAGATGTTTTATGCCGATGGTGGTCTTTGCAATATTATATCATTATAAAGGGTGGTTGCAAGAACATGTTTTTTTGCGTAAAATAGGAAAGGTATCAATGCCTATATATTTAGTACAGACTCCTATTGCCACTATATGTTATATTCTATTTCCAAAGATTATGAATTGTGACAATATAATATTTATCTTGTTTTCTCAAATATTCATATTCGGAATGTCTTATTATGTTGGAACATTGTTGACAAAGATTCCTATAATGAAACAGATACTTTTCCCAAGGACAATGAAGGAGTGGATGGGTAAAGAATAGCAGTTTTTTTTATTATGATTGGTCTATTTTATCGTAAAAAACGTGAAGGCGTCAATAGCATGGAGACTGTATTTTCGGCAATAGATAAAGATTTATTGCTCCATAAAAATATATGTATCCCATACGAAGGTGCTTCACCAATTAAGATATTGAGAAATATTGTGTTCGCCTTCAGACATCGTGTAGAAGTGAATCATATTACGGGCGATGCTCATTATATAGCAATCGGGCTAGGGCGCAATACAATACTGACGATACATGATGTACAGTCGGCCTTGCGGATAAATAATCCTTTGAAGCGGTTTTATGTCAAGCTGCTGTGGTTCTACATACCAGCACTGATAGTGAAGAAAATAACTGTCATATCAGAGTTTACACGCAAAGAATTAATAAGGATAATCCCATTTGCAAAAAATAAGATAGTTGTAGTGCATAATCCTTTTTGTTCTGATTTACAGTTTTCTTTCACTAAGAACAATAATGATAAGCCTATCATTTTGCATTTGGGAACAAAGTCAAATAAAAATTTGGAACGTGTTGCAGAAGCTGTCAAGAATATTAATTGCAAATTGGTGGTTCTTGGAAAAATGACATCAAGCCAGCATGAATTGATGCGAAAATTCAATGTAAACTATGAAGAATATTTTGATTTGCCATACGGCAAGGTTATAGAGTTGTATCAACATTGTAACGTGGTAAGTTTCCCGTCATTGTATGAAGGATTCGGACTCCCTATATTAGAGGCGAATGTCATAGGCCGTCCTGTATTAGCAGGTGATATTGAGGTGTTGCATGAGGTAGCTGGAGAGGCGGCTTATTTTGTGAACCCAAAGGATACAAACGCGATTAAAAGTGGTTTTGTAGAATTATTGAATGATTCTGATTTGCAAAATAGATTAGTGAAAAAAGGATTCGATAATGTGCGTCGATTTAATCCACAGTATATTGCATCAAAATACAATAAGTTGTACATACAGTTAAAACATAAAAAAAATGCTATTTAATTCCATTGAATTTCTTGTATTTCTTCCTTTAGTATTTGTTGTTTATTGGCTTCTCCAAAAGAAGTTGTTTTTTCAGAATCTATTTTTGGTTATTGCCAGTTATATCTTTTACGGTTGGTGGAATTGGCGATTTCTCATTTTAATTGCTTTTACTACTATTTGTAGTTATAGTACCGGGTTATGGATTGCAGATAGACAGAAAAGGAATAGAATGAATGAGTCAAAATGGATATGCGTAGGAAATGTTGCAATAAATCTTGCAATTCTTGGCATATTCAAATATTATAACTTTTTTGTTGACAGCTTTGCTGCATTATGCCATGATGTCGGATGGAACGTAGATATAGTGACACTGAACCTTATTTTACCAGTTGGCATATCTTTTTATACATTTCAAGCATTAAGTTATACTATAGATGTATATAAACAGAAAATTTCACCAACAAAAGATGCAATAGCATTTATTGCATTTATAAGTTTCTTTCCACAGTTGGTTGCTGGTCCAATTGAGCGTGCCACCAATCTGCTTCCTCAAATTCTTGAATCACGCAGATTTGACTATAAAACTGCCGTTGATGGCTGTAGGCAAATGTTATGGGGCTTTTTCAAGAAAATGGTAATTGCTGACAATTGTGCGTTTTTTGTTTCTAAAATATTTGCTGATTATCAAGAAATGTCGGGCTTGACATTGCTTGTGGGGGGGATATTATTTAGTTTTCAGATTTATGGCGATTTCTCTGGTTATAGTGATATTGCAATAGGCTGTTCCAGATTATTTGGTATAAACTTGATGCAAAACTTTCATTTCCCATATTTTTCGCGTAATATAGCAGAATTCTGGCGCAGGTGGCATATATCTCTCAATACATGGTTTCGCGATTATATATACATCCCATTGGGAGGGTCTCGAGTAAGCACTATTAAAGTAATTCGGAATACTTGGATTATATTCTTGGTTAGTGGCTTGTGGCATGGGGCTAATTGGACTTTTGTAGTATGGGGCGCTATTCATGCAATGCTTTTTATGCCTTTACTTCTTAGTAAAAATAACCGTAAATATCTTGATGTTGTGGCTCAAGGACGTATCCTGCCTTCTATGAAAGAATTAGCACAGATATTATCAAACTTTATTTTGGTTATGTTTGCTTGGATTATTTTCAGATCGGATACAATAGGAGATGCTTATCAATATATCGCAAGAATTTTCTCACCTGCCATATTTGATGAAGTCGCTGATTTCTTACCTTCTATGCGTTTATATCTGTTGCTGGCATTTTTATTGTTACTGATTTTAAGCGAATGGAAACAGCGTGAATATGTCCATGGATTATCCGTGATGAGCCGATATCGGTGGGTTAGATTTGCAGAATATATTGTGTTGTTTTACTTGATTCTCAGTTTTGGAGGAGCACAAGCTGAATTTATTTATTTCCAATTTTAAGTTAGTTCTCTATAAATGAAAAGATTCCTTTCCAAGATAATTGTATTCTTTATCTTAATCAGCGTAGTAAGTGGAGGTATCTGTTGTTTCTTATATACAAACAGATATAAAATAATTGACTATAACTTGAAAGAGGATACAAGATTGATTTTTATTGGTAATTCAATGGTTGAATGTTCTGTTGTAGATGACAGATTATCTAATTGTCAGAATGTGGCAAAGAGCGCAAAACAATATTTATTTGCGTTGGCTGATCTTCGTGAAATCCTAAAATTTAATCCACAGGTTGACACAGTAGTATTAGGATGTTCTCCTTTTACTTTGAGAGAATTTCAAGCAGATAATGAATATTACAACAGCGTGTTTATTGAAAGTGTCAATTATTATGCACCTTTTCTTAAAATAAACGAATATGCTATGTTGCCAGAAACATTGCCTTTCTTAAAATTTGATTTTGGCATTTATGGACTGCGATATTTGTGGACTCCACAAGTTCCTGGCGCATACTTGTATAATAAACGGCAGAATTTACAGAAAGCCATTGAATTTGAAAAGAAGAAAGACAAAGAACTTTTGGATAAAAACGTGAGAAGAAACGCTGTCACGCTATATGCGCTACAGGAGATAAAAGATGTTTGTAAAAAATATGATGTGACACTCATGTTTTTGGCTCCACCTATTTGGAATGCTAAGGAAAGTTATGACTTGAATGAATACCGTACACTGATGCATAAGTATTTAACGACAGATGATAAAAAGATTCTAGATTTTACAGAATTATCAATGCCAGATTCTTGTTATGCAGATATTATTCATTTAAACCATTATGGTGCGGATATACTCACAGAACATTTGAAAAAAAGATTAGGGCGTTAAATAGAAATATCAAATGAACAAGCAAAAAATATTAATCTTTATAGATTGGTTTGCTCCAGGTTATAAGGCTGGAGGCCCGACGACTTCTAATGTGAACATAGTGGGGCATCTGAAGGATAACTTCGAGTTTTATGTCGTGACAACCGATACAGACTATCATGAGTCGGAGCCTTATCAAGGTGTTACGTCTAACAAGTGGATAGAACGGGATGGGTTCTCTGTGTATTATTTTAGCCGTGATAATCTTTCTTTCAAGAATTTGAAGAAAGTGGTGAAGGATGTTGGATGTGACGCATGGTATATTAACGGCGTTTATTCCAAGTATTTCTCTATATATCCATTGGCTATTGCCAAATTGCTGCATCCTAAGCGTACAATAGTATCTGCCAGAGGAATGTTGTCTCCTCATGCACTTGCCATCAAGTCTGCACAGAAAAAAGGCTATCTGACTATTGCCAAGTGTTTGGGACTTTATAAGAACGTTGTATTTCATGCGACGAACGAAGAAGAGAAAGGATATGTCCAAGCAGCTATCTCCAAAAAGAATGAGGTTGCTGTGGCTGCTAACCTGCCACGAAAAATGGCGGTGCAGCCTGATGGATGCCAGAAAGATAAGGGAGAAATAAGACTGGTAAGTTTTGCACGAATATCTCCTGAGAAGAATACTTTGTTTGCATTGAAAGCATTGAGGGAATGTAAGGAAAAGGTTGTGTATCATATCTATGGTCAGATAAACTCTGAGCCATACTGGCAAGAGTGTCAGAATGTGATAAAGGATTTGCCTTCAAACATATCAGTGAAATATAAAGGATGTATAGCTCCCAATGACATGCCTGTGATTTATAAGGAGTATCATGCTTTGTATTTGCCGTCAACTGGCGAGAATTACGGCCATGCAATTTTAGAGAGCTTCATGAATGGATGTCCGGTAGTCATAAGCAACAAGACACCATGGTTGGGATTGCAAGAAAAAAACATCGGCTGGGATCTGCCTTTGGATGAGAGCGTTTATGCTCCTGTAATAGATAGTCTCGCATGTATGGATAATGACGGATATAAACAAATGCGAAAGGACGTGATTACATTCATCAAGGATTATCTGAGCAATAATGAAACAAGAAACCGTTATCTGAAAATGTTTGCTTTGTAGGTTATGTATAAAGTTAATTTATCTCTTTACGATAACTCATGGTTCAATACTGGAGGAAGCACTATAAAGCGGCTGCTGTGGTACTTCATTAATGTGTTGTTCTTCATGAATCCGCTGAATCCCTCATCAGGACTGAAAGTGCGATTGCTCCGAACGTTTGGAGCAAAGATAGGCAAGGGAGTGGTGATAAAGCCTTCGGTTAATATAAAATATCCGTGGAATTTATCTATCGGTGATTATACATGGATAGGGGAAAAGGTATGGATAGATAATCTTGTGCAGACAACCATCGGGGCGAATGTGTGCATCAGCCAAGGAGCGATGTTGTGCGGACAACCTAAGGGGACTGCTTGAAGTTCCGCGAACTTGTGATGTTGCTCTGTGGCAATCACAATTTTAAGAAACCGGCATTCGATTTGATAGTGAAGCCTATCACATTAGAAGATGGTGTGTGGGTCGGGGCGCAATGTACGGTATGCCCGGGAGTACAAGCTTATTCTCATAGTGTGCTATGTGTCGGCTCTGTCGCCTCAAAGGATATGGAGGCTTATTCTATCTATAGAGGTAACCCTGCAATGAAGGTTGCTGGCAGGGTATTGGAAGATTAAGAAGATCTTTGGTAACGATAAGGCAAAATGAGTGTTTGTTTGAAAGAGAAATAATATTTCAATTTCCTGAAATGAATAAGATAAGTGGAGTTAAAGGACGTATGTATATTTTAGATTGCGTTTATTGCTTGCGGCCGCTATATATAGCGGCCCTACAAGTTGCTTTCCATGAATTGAGCACATGAGAAACTTGAGATAATATTGAGCTGTGTGTCAGGTAGGGAAATGAGTTGGGGGGCTTAGCAGTCAGGGCGCATTGCTACGAATAACCATTACCGAGGGCAACGCCATGGGGTTATGTGTTTATTGCCTCTTCGGGGCGCATAGTACACAATTGTTGCGTAAGTTATTTTTTGCATATTACTAAATAAACCCGTTGGCGGAATTAATTTAGTGTGTATTTAATTCTGCCAGTTGACTCTTTTT
>OGLR01000824.1_pt1 | contig 12222 bp, 12 predicted proteins | sample 1572931 | NCBI WGS metagenome assembly OGLR01 (sample SAMEA2581997, study PRJEB24529) | metagenome | biome: Human gut stool | place: China | collected 2011 | reverse complement strand
ATCATCGCCAACCGCTACGACACCTTCCTTGACGACGCACGGGCCAAAGTCTATACCCGTGACATTTTCCGTCGCGATTAATTTGCAAAAAAAATGCATGGCCACTACATCTTAACGGCCACTAATCTCATTAGTTAAAAGAACAAAGCATGCTTGAATACAACATACATTTTGAAGGCAAGACCGTACTCGTCACGGGTGCAGCCGGTTTCATAGGCAGCAATCTTGCCAAGAGATTGTTAAAAGAAGTGAACGGCATCAAGGTTGTCGGCATAGACAACATGAACGACTACTACGATGTCCGCATCAAGGAGGAACGTCTGCGGGAGATAGAGTCATGTAAGAATACATGCAACAAGTGGATTTTCATAAAAGGAGACATTTCAGACAAACACACCATTGACAGCCTGTTTACTGAATATAAACCCTCTGTGGTTGTCAATCTCGCAGCACAGGCAGGCGTCCGATACAGCATCACAAATCCCGACGCTTACATAGCAAGCAACCTTATAGGCTTCTACAACATACTTGAGGCTTGCCGCCACAACGAGGTAGGCCACCTGGTCTATGCCTCATCATCAAGCGTCTATGGCTCAAACAAGAAAGTACCCTACTCCACAGACGACAAGGTCGACAACCCAGTAAGCCTTTATGCGGCAACAAAAAAGAGCAACGAGCTGATGGCTCACGCCTACTCCAAGCTATACAACATACCAAGCACAGGCCTGAGGTTCTTTACCGTCTATGGCCCCGCAGGCCGTCCCGATATGGCATATTTCGGTTTTACCGACAAACTTGTAAAAGGCGAAACCATCAAGATTTTCAACTACGGCAACTGCAAGCGCGACTTCACCTACGTTGACGACATTGTGGAAGGCATAGTCCGCGTGATGCGGCATGCACCGGAAAAGCGGAACGGCGAGGATGGCCTGCCCGTCCCGCCATACAAGGTATACAACATCGGCAACAACCAGCCAGAGAATCTTCTCGACTTCGTAAGCATCCTTCAAGAAGAGCTTGTACGTGCAGGAGTATTGCCCGAAGACTATGACTTTGAAGCGCACAAGGAGCTTGTCCCCATGCAGCCAGGCGATGTGCCTGTGACATACGCTGACACTACGCCGTTGGAGGAGGACTTTGGCTTTAAACCAAGCACACCATTGAGAACCGGACTGAGAAAGTTTGCAGAGTGGTATGCCAAATATAACTAAGAATTTAACTTGAGCAATAACTGATAACCGTGGAATATCAATATCACATATTTTCTCCATACCGTGTATGTCCTATAGGCGCCCACGTTGACCACCAGCACGGGCTTGTTACAGGCTTTGCCATAGACAAGGGCGTTGACCTGTGGTTCTCACCGTCTGAGGACGGGCATGTACATCTGGAGTCTAAAAGTTTCGACGGCATAGTGGACTTCGACATCACCCAAGCCTCATTGATGAGACAGAACAACTGGGGCGACTATGCCCGTGGAGCGAAATATGCCCTGCGCAAGCGCTTCAACCTCAGATACGGCATCAGCGGTGTCATACAGGGCTCGCTGCCTATCGGCGGACTGTCGTCAAGCGCCGCCGTCCTTATAGCCTACGTCATGGCTTTAGCAAAGGCAAACAACATAACCCTCGAGCCGTTTGAGGTGGTGAAGGTCGCATCGGAGGCAGAAAGGGAGTATATCGGGCTGAACAACGGCATACTCGACCAGGCATGCATAGCATTGGGAAAGAAAGACGGACTGCTGTTCCTCGACTGCGACAGCAACGAATACCGAATCATAAAGCGTAACCCAGACATGCCAGGCTTCGAGATTGGCATATTCTTCTCCGGTCTCACCCGAAGCCTTGTAAACAGCGACTACAATCTCAGAGTCTACGAGTGCAAGACTGCGGCCTGGAACATGCTCGCTTACCTCGACCAGCCATTAAAGACATTCGACCGCACTTTCCTGCGCGACATCCCCAAAGCGACATACGACCAGACACGCATAGCCATGCCTAAGCGATTCGCAAAGCGTGCGGAGCACTTCTACAGCGAGTACCGCCGTGTGCGCCAGGGAGTTACAGCATGGGAGAGCGGCAATCTCAAGCTATTCGGAAAGCTGAGTTTTGACAGCTGCGAAAGCAGCATACACAACTACGAGTGTGGCTCACCAGAGCTGATTGCCATCTATGATATTATGCGCACACTGCCAGGAGTCTATGGCGGACGCTTCTCCGGCGCAGGCTTCAAGGGGGCGTGCATAGCATTGGTAGACCCTGCCCATAAGGAAGAGATTGAGAGAGAGATGAGCCGGCAATATCTAAAGAAATTCCCCGAATACGAGCAGACTTTCAAGACATATTTTGTAAAACCCGACAACGGAGCACGATTTATTTAAGTTACCCGCTAACGGAATTAAACTCTTGTAATCTTATTATTAGTCTGGCAACCATCCCGCAATATGTCAACAACATAAACAAAAAAATAATTGGAAAGATTATGTACACCAAAGTCAAATCCGCCAACGGGCAGTAACAGTAAAAAACAAAAACAGTGGTAAGTAAACCAATAACTTATCAGTAAAAACCAACAACTATTAAAATGAAAAATATCGTAATAGCCGCCGGCTACGCCACACGGCTCGGCGAGCTGACACGGAATTTCCCCAAGCCGTTGCTGAAAATAGGCAACAACACCATACTCGGCCGTATGCTCGACGACATAGACCGCATTCCGGAGATTGACGAGCATATCATAATCACGAACCACAAATTCGCACATATATTCGAGGAATGGAAAAAAGGCCTTACCTATACCAAACCCGTCACCATCATAGACGACGGAACAGAGACAAACGACACCAGACTGGGGGCCGTCTGCGACCTTCTGTATGCCATTGACAAACTCGACATCAACGACGACATGCTGGTAGTTGCCGCCGACAACCTCCTGTTCTTCTCATTCAAGGAGTTCGTCGATTTCGCCAACGAGAAAAACACGTCGTGCATCATGTGCCATCACCAGCCCACCATAGAGAAGCTGCAGCGCACAGGAGTCATCGTTGTCGACGACAATATGAAAGTGCTGGACATGGAGGAAAAGCCTCAGCTGCCAAAGACCCACTGGGCAGTACCGCCATTCTATATTTATAAGCAATCCGACCTCGGACTCATCCGCCACTCCGTAGAGAACGGCTGTGGCAAAGATGCCCCCGGCAATCTTGCCCATTATATGGTTGAGCATACCGCCATGCATGCATGGCCAATGTCCGCAGGCCGCTTCGACATCGGCAGCCTCGACACATACTACGAGGCATGCGAGAGATACGGGGCAAACAAGTAGTTATTCTATCATATTTTGAGCCATAGATTTTTTTGTTTTATTCGCCTGTATTGTATGCTCACAGAGATAAATGCCGGCCGGTGTCACACTCTGCATCGTCAGAATAATATTGCATTACTTTGCATTGCTCATTAAGTAAAACTTGCGCATAGCACACCATTATTGCGCAAGTTATTTTTTGCATATTACTTTTCCTCAACATAAAAAGGGTGCTTGAGAAGTTTTTCTCTGGCACCCTTAAATCTTTCTGTTGAAGTAGACTCTTATTAGCCCAGGCTGATAGCGCCGTTAGGACATACATCAGCACATGTTCCGCACTCTGTGCAGATGTCTGGGTTGATAGAATACTTCTCGCCCTCAGAGATAGCTTCTGATGGGCACTCGCTGATACAAGAACCGCAAGCAATGCAGTCGTCGCCAATTACGTAAGCCATAATAATTTGTATTTAATTAAGTGAATAACTCTTCGATACACAATATGCGGGCCTCATCGGATACCGCAATGTGTCGCTGCATGCAAAGGTAAACAAATCTTTCGGAATACCTACATTTAGGTATTGTTTTTTTAATAATTTAAACATTGTCTTAATAAAGTTGACAAGTTGACAAGTGGACAAGTTGACGAGTTAACAAGTGGACGAGTTGACGAGTTAACAAGTTGACGAGTGGACGAGTGGACAAGTGGACGAGTGGACAAGTGAAACGAATTATGAATTATGAGTTGACTATGCAATAACCTCAGACAAAATGCGTTTATATTGTACATTATAGTGAGTGTAACAAAAAAATGAGCAACAGACTATTCTGCATATTATTTTGCCTTGTGGCCGTTGTAAAGGCTATGGCACAAAGCAGGACGGTGGAGAACCGCCCTTATACCGACTTGCGTCCGTTCCACTTTGGCATTGTAGCCGGAACGCATCTGCAAGATCTGGAATTTGTAAATGTGGGAATGCAGACTATAGTCAACGAGGACGGAACTACGGGCGAGGCTCTGATAAGCTGCGACCAGGACAGGTGGGACAATGGATTTACCGTGGGCATAACGGCAGAGGCGAGAATAAGCAACGCCTTTCAGTTCCGTCTGGCTCCAGCCATGTATTTCGGGACAAGGCACATAACGTTCCACAATTTCACAGCAGAGCAGGCTGGCGAGAAAGAGTTTACAAAAGTACAGACTTTGAAATCGGCTTATATATCGGCTGCCATGGATTTGATTTACGCTTCCAAACGCTACAACAATCACCGCCCTTATATGCTCATTGGACTTAACCCGATGATAAACCTGACGGGCAAGTCGAACGACTATCTGAAGCTAAAACGTTATGATGTTTTTCTTGAGGCAGGCTTAGGCTGCGACTTCTATCTGCCATTCTTCAAAATCCGTCCGGAGCTGAAATTTCTTTACGGCCTTACCAACTGTCTGGACATGAACCATGCCAAAAACCTCCGTGATGCGGCACGGCTGCCATATACAAACTCGGTGAGCAGCGCACGCAGCAAGATGATTGTGCTTAGCTTTTATTTCGAATAAGGAAATTGAGATTTTGAGGTAAAATTACCTGCCACCATATCCCAGTCAATCCGATATGGTGCCGTGACATGCATCTGTTCTACTTCGTTTCTTGTTCACTTTTTTCTCAACTGCCAGAAAGCTACAGCCGATGCCGCAGCCACATTCAGCGAGTCTACACCATGCGCCATAGGTATGCGGACAACGTAATCAGCCTCAGCAATGTGCGAGTGTGGAAGTCCGTCACCCTCGGTTCCCATGATTATGGCAAGGCGTGACTCGACAGAAAGCTGCGGGTCGTCAAGAGGTATGGAATTGTCAGTGAGAGCCATGGCAACGGTCTTGAAGCCATATTTTTTCAATATAGAGGCACCGCCAGAGAGCCATGCCCATGGTATCAGGAATACAGACCCCATTGAGACACGTATAGCACGGCGGTTGTATGGGTCGCATGAATTTTCTGTAACCAGCACCGCATCAATGCCTAACGCAGCAGCCGAGCGGAATATCGCACCGATATTCGTAGAGTCAACCACACCATCTATGACGACAATTCTTTGTGCGTCCTTACAAACGTCAGCAAGAGAAGGAGTCACGGGGCGGCGCATGGCACACAACACGCCACGAGTGAGCACATAACCAGTTATAGAGGCAAGAATTTCACGACTGCCTGTATAAACGGGAATATCGCCACAACGCTCTATAATCTCCATGGCATCGCCATCAATATGTTTCCTCTCACACAAAAGCGCAACAGGCTCATATCCTGCATCAAGCGCCACTCTTATCACCTTCGGGCTTTCTACAATTATCAAAGCCTCTGCGGGATTTTTCCTGTTGCGAAGCTGCGCCTCGGTGAGCGAGCAGAAAGGAGCCACACGCTCATCGGCGACAGACGATATCTCTATGACATTTGCCATGGTATATATGATTTTCGACTTGCGGCCGCTATGTATAGCGGCCCTACATATTTCCTTATTTTCCTTTCTCAAGAATCATTTTCATTTTCCCTACGAAAACTGCGTTTTTTCCGTTCTGGTCTACAGGAACCTGTTTGCCGTCCATGTCTTTGACGTATCTCAGCGACTCGAAAAATGTATGGCTATGACCGCCAAGCACAAGGTCTATGCCACGGGTACGCGCAACGACATACTGGTCGGTTAGCCCTCCCTCGTCCCAGCCAAGATGCGAGATTAAAATCACCAAGTCGCATTTCTTCTTGTTCTTTAGCAAGCCAACCATTTCCTGTGCCTTGGCCACAGGGTCGAGAAACCTCACGCCGGCGCATGTTTTTGCCGAGACAAGTCCATCCAACTCTGGCGAAAGGGCAAACACACCAATCTTTACACCCTTGCGCTTAATGATTGCATACGGTTTGATTAGTCCCTCGGCAGCAGTTCCGCTGAAATCGTAATTGCTGCAGACAATGGGAAACCTGGCAATTTTTGCTATTTGCGCCAAATTCTCCACTCCGAAGTCAAACTCATGGTTGCCGACGGTAGAGGCATCGACACCCATGCGGTTCATAAGCCCAACCTCGACCTCGCCTTTGAACATAGAGTAGTATGGCGAGCCTTGCGAGAAGTCGCCGCTGTCGAAATATAGCAGGTCCGGGTCTTTTGCCCTTTCTTCTTTCAGCAGTGCCATCCTCCTCTGAAAGCCTCCCCTGCCGGCAATCATGGTGTCGGCAAGATTTTTATTAAGCGGCAATATGCAGCTGTGGGTATCGTTGGTATGAAGAATGGTAAGCACCTTCTGGGCAGATGCAGTCAGTGGAGCAACGAATAGGGTTGCAACGAAAATGAAGGTGGCGGTGTATTTTTTGATATTCATAGTTAGTGTTTTTTTTAGAATTGCATTTATTGCTTGCGGCCGCTATATATAGCTGCCATACAGACTTACTCTATCTTTATTCGTCCTTCTATTTTGCTGTCGACCGCCCTACCCTCAGCCATGGCAGCCTTGAAGTAGTCGATAATGATGAAGCGGACGTTGTTTGCCTCGTCTTGTGGCGACACCATGGCGGTTGCATCTTTAAAAGCCGTGAGACCGCCATTGCCCTGTGCCAGATAGTCGAGCGTGGCAACGCGGTACATGCCGTCAGGATTTATCTCCTTACCATTTATTTTGACAGATTTCAGACTGTTGTCTTTACCTATAACCATCTCAACCCCATGGCTGACTCCCTCGCCCTGTATGGCGGCAAGTTGCCGGCACAACTCTAATGTTTTCTTGCCCGTAAGTGTAAGGAAACAGATTTTGTTCTCGAAAGGCGCAACAGCAAGCACATCGCCGAAGGTCACATCGCCCTCGGAGAATGCGGCGCGCATACCGCCCATGTTGTAGACCGCGAAATCTGGTTTTTCTCCCCGGCGCAGTCCTTCCCAAATCAGAATGTCGCTAAGCAAATTTGAGAGTTTGCTCTCGGGTTTGCTTGCCGCCATGCTGCATGCCACTTTTCCAACCACAGGACTCATCACAGAGTCCACTTTGTGTTTGTATGGCGCAAGGAAATCTGATGCGTTTTGAGGTATAGAATTGTCAAACCTGCTGTCGACGAGCAGCCTTGTACGCTCAACTTCTGCCACATGCCATTTGGCTGTGCAGGCCGCGCAAAGCGCAAATGCCGCAAATGCCACGGCAAGATGTAAAGCTCCTTTCGTATTCATATTTTTCCGATAACTCATAAAGGTTTTGTAATTTCTCTGCAAAAATAGTCGAAATAATTTGAATTGCCAAACGAAAAAACAGGAATGGTCATAATATTTTGTCCTACAAAGCGTTTATATAACAATAATCTAAAAAAAAATGACAAACAACATACAGAAAACACCGAGAGTGGAAGTTGTTGACGCCATACGCGGCGTCGCAGTGGCTATGATTCTGATGCTTCACAGCATCGAGCATTTTAACCTTTACAACCAGGTGGCGCCCGAACTGCCATGGCTGCAATTCATAGACCAGATGGTGTGGGACGCTTTGTGGTTTGTCGTGGGCGGAAAGGCGTATGCCATCTTTGCCCTGCTGTTTGGTTTCAGTTTCTACATCATGGACCGCAATGCGGCAAAACGCGGCGAGGACTTCCGGCTGCGGTTCTGCTGGCGTATGCTGCTGCTGTTCTGCTTCGGCTGTCTCAACGCCTCGTTTTTCTGTGGCGAGGTGCTCGTGCTGTACAGCATAGTGGGGTTCGTAATGCCTCTAATCTGCCGTTTATCTACAAAAACACTTTTGATACTGGCTGGCATTTTAATGTTGCAGCCCGTGGAATGGATTAAACTCCTGTACGCCGCATTTGCTGACAGCACAAGCCAAATTCTCGTTTTCGACTATATGGCAGACTGGGAGACTGCCATGAAGAGCCTGTCGGAAGGAAATTTCATAGATACCGTCAAGACCAATCTCTGGGAAGGACAGATATTCAGCCTCGCATGGGCATGGGGGGCCGGACGCTTCTTCCAGACCGCATCGCTGTTCATACTCGGTTTCGTGGCCGGCCGGCAACAGTGGTTTGCCGACACTGCTGAGAACCGCCGCCTGTGGGGACGCATTTTTGCCATGGCATTGCTGTGCTTCTTCCCGCTCTACGGGCTTTCGTCACTTATTCCCGATTTCGTAAAAAGCATACCTGCCGACGTGCTTGCAGGCAGCAGCCTTTCCGTTTTCGGCTCAAAGGCATTCATGAGCTCGCTGATGCTCATCATAACATCGCTTCACAAGTTCTGCTTCATGACCATCATCGTCACCACCCTGCTCTTCGCATTCTACGAGACCCGGCTGCAACGGCCGCTGCGCTACATAATGCCATACGGCCGCATGAGTCTGACGAACTATATCGGACAAAGCGTAATCGGCTCTTTCATTTACTACCACTGGGGGCTGCATCTGAACCTCTGCGACACGCTTAGCGTCGCTCTCGGCATCCTCATCCTCGTACTTCAGATTGCATTCTGCCGCTGGTGGATGTCGTGCCATAAGCGCGGACCGCTCGAAGGCTTGTGGCACAAGCTGACATACGTCTGGTAGAAGCCGCAAAACCTGGCTATCCAGACCGGCATTTCTTTTTATTCCGAAAAACCATGTAAATATATTTCCGGATGCAATCTTTATCCAAGCATCCGGAAATACAGATGCGCCAGAAACCTTTTATATATACGGCATGAATAAGATTATTAATCTTACAGCGATAAGATTAATAATCTTACGGCCGTAAGATTAATAACCTTATCGCCATCGCAGCCTATTAACTTTTTCCTGCAAGTAGGCTGACATTTGATTCTGATTGGCGCATAGCCAAAATTTTGTAAAGATAAATACAACTACATATTATATTCTGTAGCGGCTTATAAAAAATTTAAAGCCTACATAAGCACAAAAGCACAGAATTATCTCATCACCTTTCGCCCGAAAATATATGGCGAAAGGTGGAGGGCATCTAAAACACAGCCCACAGCCAGACTGCCAGCGACGCTGAGCACGAGGGCAAGTACGAGGAACAACAAGCCCGTAGGGTCGAACGACAGCCAAGGCACCATAACTTTTGCCGCCAAAGTGAAAACGGGTGAGAAGACATAGAGCAGCAGCGACTTTCTGCCAAAATAAGACACCAGACTCAGCTTATTGCCTGCAACGCTGTAAATCCACAACAAAGAGCTTACGGAGAGATACACCATGGCGATGCCTCCAACGGCGATTTTGTCGAGATTTGCGGGAAACATTGCCAAAAATACAAATCCAAGGATGGCAAATGGCGTTGCACCGAAAAACGAGGCAAACGGCCGTCCGCTGCGCCTCAAGGCGAAACCTGCGAGATAATAAAGCGCACAGGGAAGTGACAAAGAGAGTGGCGAAAGCGAAATCAGCCAATATGCGAGGGCTAAAACAGCCACACTCACGGCCCAATGGCGGCGCACAAGCATGGCAAAGCGTGACAGCAAACCACAGACAAGAATGGTGTGCAGATACCAGTAGGGGCCAAGCGGATGCAGAAACAGTTTGTCGAGAAAAACCAACACCGAAAGGTTGTCAACATGGTCCGAGACAGGCAGCATAGAAGCAGCTATAGTATATCCGCTCTCCATGATGGCGTAGGGTATCGCAATCCAAAGCATTGAGCGCAAAAACGCCCTTACAGGCTTATTGATGTTGACAAGGAAGCCGCTAATAAAAAGAAACGCCGGCATGTGGAATGTGTAGACCACTTGCTTGGCGTAGGGGTGAAGAGCCTCGAAATATACGAGGTGGAAAGAAATTACGAGCAGTATCAGCACCCCCTTCAGAAAGTCGAGATATGGCAGACGGCAAGCAGCGCCATTGCCGCCCTCACCTTTCTGAAGAGTCTCTGTCTGATACATCGGTATAAGATTATTATTCTTTATTTGCCCTTTTTCTCTCAAGATGATCGAGAATTATCTTACGCATGCGCATGTTCTTCGGAGTGACCTCAACAAACTCGTCGGCCTTGATATATTCCAGACACTCCTCAAGACTCATTACGGTCTTCGGAATTACACGCGCCTTCTCGTCAGAGCCCGAGGCTCGCACGTTAGTGAGCTGTTTCGCCTTGGTAACGTTTATAATGAGGTCGTTGTCGTGAACATGCTCACCCACAACCTGTCCGGCATAAACATCATCGCCCGGATCAATGAAGAATTTTCCACGGTCCTGAAGCTTGTCGATAGAATAAGCATAGGATGTACCTGTCTCGAGAGCAATCATAGAGCCGTTGGTGCGGCGCATAATCTCGCCCTTGTATGGCTGATACTCCTTGAAGCGGTGTGCCATAATAGCCTCGCCCTGTGATGCCGTGAGAACGTTGGTACGAAGTCCGATGATACCTCGTGAAGGTATCTCAAACTCAATGTTTACACGCTCTGCCTGACTCTCCATTGATGTCATCTCTCCCTTGCGGCGTGTCACCATATCAATCATTTTGCTGGCAAATTCCTCAGGAACATTGATTGTCAGCTCCTCAATTGGCTCGCATTTCTGTCCGTCGATGGTCTTGTAGATAACCTGTGGCTGACCTACCTGAAGCTCGTAGCCCTCACGGCGCATGGTCTCGATGAGAACAGAGAGATGCAGCACGCCACGTCCGCTTACAATCCACTTATCAGTGGTGTCCTCGAAAGGACGAACACGCAAAGCGAGGTTTTTCTCAAGCTCCTTGTTCAGGCGGTCCTGAATATGGCGTGAGGTGCAATATTTGCCTTCTTTTCCGAAGAATGGGCTGTCGTTTATGGTGAAGAGCATACTCATGGTAGGCTCGTCGATAGCGATTGGAGGCAATGCCTCTGGATTTTCGAAGTCGCAAATGGTGTCACCAATCTCGAACTTCTCAAGTCCGATAACGGCACAGATGTCGCCAGAACCAACCTCGGCGGTTTTCTTGTGTCCCATACCCTCAAAGGTGTGCAGCTCCTTGATTTTGGTCTTCTCCATAGAGCCGTCACGGTGGCAGATTGTAACGTTCATGCCGTCTTTTAGGGTTCCACGGTGTACACGGCCCACGGCTATACGACCTGTATAGTTGCTGTAGTCGAGAGATGTTATGAGCATCTGCGGAGTGCCATCAAGCTGCTTTGGCGCAGGAATAACCTCAACAATTTTGTCGAGCAGATATTCGATATTGTCGGTTGGCTGGCTCCAGTCCTCCGACATCCATCCGTTCTTTGCCGAGCCATATACAACAGGGAAATCGAGCTGGTCCTCTGTGGCGTTCAAAGAAAACATAAGGTCGAACACCATCTCGTAAACCTCCTCAGGACGGCAGTTTGGCTTGTCAACCTTATTTACCACAACAATTGGCTTAAGCCCGAGCTGCAGAGCTTTCTGCAACACAAAACGGGTCTGTGGCATAGGTCCCTCGAAAGCGTCAACGAGAAGCAGACAGCCGTCTGCCATGTTGAGCACGCGCTCCACCTCGCCACCGAAGTCAGAGTGTCCGGGAGTGTCGAGGATATTGATTTTTACACCTTTCCAGTTTATCGAAACGTTCTTTGAAAGAATTGTTATACCACGCTCACGCTCAAGGTCGTTGGCGTCGAGCACCTCACCACTGTTATCCTGTCCGTCGCGGAAAAGTTTTCCGGCGAGCATCATCTTGTCTACGAGAGTGGTCTTTCCATGGTCGACATGGGCAATAACCGCTATGTTTCTAATGTCTTGCATTGTACCAAAAATATAAATCGGGTGCAAAATTACAAAAAAATATTGGTAAGACTTGCCATTATAAGAAAAAAGTTGTACCTTTGCAGCCGCATTTACGCAAATAACAATTAATTATTAACAAAAGCTATGTATTTAGACAAGGCAAAAAAAGAAGAGATCTTTGGCAAGTACGGAAAGTCTAACTCTGATACTGGTTCAGCTGAGAGCCAGATAGCATT
>OGLR01000819.1_pt1 | contig 12254 bp, 8 predicted proteins | sample 1572931 | NCBI WGS metagenome assembly OGLR01 (sample SAMEA2581997, study PRJEB24529) | metagenome | biome: Human gut stool | place: China | collected 2011 | reverse complement strand
CGCCTCAACTGTTAATGTGACTGTTCCATCTTGATTTTCTTTGATGTCGACAACCTCCGGCAGAGAAGTTCCAAAGAAGGTAGGCGCATAATTGAAGCACCCAAGTCTCGCCCAAAGATAGGTCTGGTTTTCCTCATCAAATACTGCGTACTCTCGTATCTGCTCCGCTGTTATGGGAAGATACTCCATAATCAGACTTTCGAACTCTTCTTTAGGAATGCCATTTGGATAATCTTCAGAATTGAACTTTTCTCCATATTTCATTCCATACAGATATTCAAACATTCCGTTATAATCCAACTCACTCATATTTTCTACATTCCAGTTGGAACACAAAAGGTTCTGTCCCTGATATCCAAGCCCCCGAACACAACGTTCAGACATTTCACACTGTTCCTCTGTCATAGGTTTTATTCTGATTAGGCAGCTTCCATCCATAATTTCACTAACCTCTGGCGGCTCTGGCACACACAGATCATAGCAGAACCATCCTTTTTCCGTGTATTTCCATTCCTTGAGTCTCGTATATGAAATGTACGAAATTCCCGGCTCGTTGTCAGCATTCCAGATTCCTATTGTACTTACAACATACATATCTGTTCCATCAAAAATGAATTTCATTCTGCCCAATCCACCATCGTTGTGGACTTCATAAATTACTGCAGAACCACTTTTCCCTTCCATACATTCTTTCAGAAAACTGTCAACACTTTCATAATTCTCCATGTTAGAATATGTTACCATTGTTGTAACCAGACATCCTGCATCCTTTAGCTTCCTCTGCATTTCCAAAACCGTTTGATCATCCAAAACAACATTAGATGCTATCCCTTTATCTGCTGTTTCATAAATGTCAAGATAAAGTTCCATCTGCTTTTTACAGTCAGTCTCAGCTTCTTCCCTTTCCTGTTCATCTACCGGAAGGTCGTAGCCCTTTTCCCATTGTTCTGCAGCCTCTTCCTCGGCACTTTTTATCTCCTCCGTGGAAGATACATCTTCCGTATCTTCCACAAGAGATTCATCCACAATACTATCTTCTTTTCCACAGGCACATACGAAGCATCCAATCAGAAATGCCATAATCAGCAAAATGCTTTTTTTCTTTAATGCCATAATATCATCCTTTCTTTCAAAGCAAATTTAATGTGCTTTTGCTATTGGCGGCAGTTCCAACTCTATTTGTTCTATAGAATTGGAAAGATACCTGAAAGTTCCGTCTTCAAATGGCTGGACCACAACCGTATTCCGAAAAGCGAGATCAGAATTATAATCCGGCCATACTCCATCCACGATAAGTGTAATCGTTCCATCCGCATTTTTTGTATAGTCAACTACTTCTCCGAAAGGTGGGTATGGGCTGGCATAAATCATCTCATATTCATAGCTATTGCTGCCCTCATCATATCCACAATGCTCTCTCAACTGTTCTACCGATACCGGAAAATAAGTAGTCATTATCCTTTCATATTCCTCTGCCGGAATCTTCCAACCCTCAGTTTTCAGATTTTCCCCCGTAGAAATCCTATAAACATCTTCATACATACAAGGCATCAGAATGTCCTCCACATTGCTGCTATCCCAATCTGTAACGAGCAGATTGTAATTCACATAGCTTAGTCCCGATATGTATTTTTCCGTCAATTTCCGGCAGTCTTCCGGAAGCGGTTCTATTCTCCAATACTGTCTCAAACTTGCATGTGCAATCACATATTCATATGCGTAGATAAAATATCCTTTTTCGGTCAGTTTAATCTCAGCCACATTACTTACCGAAGTTCCCTGTATTTCTGGCATACCACCTTCTCTCCACCGAATTCCTATGTAATAGGTCTGCAACTCACCTTTCCGATAGATAAAGGTAACTGCTCCAATCAGCCCATCTCTCTGTACTTCAAATACCGTAACCATCGAGTCTTATCTTCTTCAACACTTACCAGACCGCTTCTGCCCAATTGCTCCACCACAGCTTTCCTCTGCTCTTTGGTAAATTCGCTAATACCGGAAGAGTAGCTTAGTGCATCTGCAATTACAATATCCTTATAGATTTCTCTGACCGATTCTGCTGCTGACAAAACCGTACTCTGCAGTTGCTCCTTCTCCTCTTCTGTAAGGAGATCATCACTGGCTTGCGGAATAAACCAATATGCTGACTCTGTGGAAGTTTCCGCATTCTCGGCTTCTTCTGTTTCTGCTTCGCTATTTTCGATTTCTACAGGTGGCTCCCATACTTCTTCTGCCACCTTTTGCTTTTCTGTATGCAGTTCTCCCCAACAGACCACTCCGGCTATTACGAAAATCAACAGCAGCAAAATCGGAAGACCACATCTTCTAAGCAGCCATTTCACATCTTCCATTATTCGCCTCCGTATAATTCTTCCCATTCTTCTAACGTCAACCGTGGCGTATGCCATGTTTCCTCAGAATTATCCTCGGAGGGTATAATTCGATTGGATACATATTGTACCCCGCCATCCTCCAAAGGACGAACCACAACCTCGTGGGCATATACTTTGGAATTTCCCGAATATGGAAATACCACATTAGCAGTAAGTGTAATTGTTCCATCACTGTTCTCCGTATACCCGATTACTTCTGAATATGGGTATTCCGGATACTCTACTTCTTCGAAGCCTCTCGGTTTGTATTCATAGGTCGAATCCTCCGAATCATAGACAGTTTTGGATTGCAGCGTTTCACTATCAATATTGAAATATTTCATAATAACGCTTTCAAATTCCTCTTTTGGAATCCGATAAACTGCACTGACTGACAAATTGTCATCTGCAACATAAGGAACATACTGACCATTCACTTTTGGATAAAGAATGTCATACATATCATAGAAATTCAAATCCCCAAAATCTTCTTCACTCCAATCCACAATAAACATATTATTCTGTTCAAAGCTGATTGGAAGAAGATATTTCCGACTCAGTTCCCTATATGTTTCATCCAATGGCTGTACTCGTAATGCGGTATGCTCCTCTACTCCACTCAATGTAAGAACGTATAATTCTTCTGAAAACCAGACACCAGAAAACATCAGATAACCTTCTTCTGTATAATTCCAATACTCTGCTTGATACCTCCCAGTAACTTCTTTCTGTATTTCTCCATTTTCGTATCCATAATAGCTTCTGACCACATCTACATTTCCGTCTTTTGTATGCAAATCATATTTTACAAATCCGCCCAAATAACTGATTTCAAGAATTGTTAATTCTGCTTCTTCCTGTGCATCCACTTTTTTGCAAAATTCCAATACCTGCTCCGCTTCCGTCATATTCACTTGATTTCTGCTGTCAACAGCAGGATACCCGTTTTCTCCAAGACGATTTACAATACTCCGAATTATTTCCAAATCATCTAACTTATTTTCCTCTGCTGCCTTGTCATAAAGATCTATGCAGATGTTTATAATTTCTTCTTCATTCTCCTGTTCTTCTTCTGAAACGTCCTGAACATCAATTACTGTTTCCGAAACTGTATCTTCTTCCGGTGGTGTATCGCTACACCCCGAAATACTAAACATCAGTACAAAACTAATGACTGCTAAACCACTCTTCCAGAACCAGGCTGTCTTTCTTAACAACATATCCGCTTCCTCCTCTTCCTTTCACATCTTCTACCATACTGATAATCAATATAGGACATTCTATATCTTTCTCTGCTGTGTAAATAGCAAACCATCCTAATTCCGTACCCGAAGTATCATCCTTCGATGCCTTGATTTCTGCCGTACCTGTTTTTCCTGCTAAAAGAATGTCATCCCGATGGGCTGCATATCCAGTTCCATTAGAATCATTCACAACCTTTTTTGTTCCTTCCAATACACGGCTTGCTGTCTCATTAGAAAAGGCTCCCGGAATCCAATACTCAGCTTCCGCTTCATTCTGATATACCAAATAAGGCTTTATTACATTTCCCTCATTACAGAAAGCAGAATAAATACATGCCATATGCAACGGGTTCACTAAAATCTGTCCTTGTCCGTAACCGCTGTCAGCTAACTGTATTTCAGTTTCAATGCCTTCTGTATTGGAATACTGTGATTCTGCCATCTTAATCTCAAATGGTAGTTCCTCATTGAAACCAAGCCGTATCAAAGAATTCTCCAACTCATCCGATCCAATCTTTAATGCTACTTTTGCGAAATAAATATTATCAGAATAAATCAAGGCATTCTCTAAAATGACTGGTTCATACGCATGAAGCGTTGTTACATGATATGACCCCCACGATGCATTCTTTTGCCAGCTTAATCCTACGTTCCCGTAATCTTCCATCGGATCGATTGCTCCTGATTCCAAGCCGACCGCAGCGGTAATTGGCTTGAATGTAGACCCCGGACACCACACTTGCCGGAAGCGATTATACATTGGCTTATTCTCATCCTCGTTAAGCGCAGTCCACTGCTCACTCGATAATCCCATAATAAAATCGTTATTGTCATAGGCCGGTGTGCTGACCAAAGCCAATACCTCTCCGGTATAAGGATTCATGGCCACCGAGCAGCTTTTATCTTCCTTAAACTGTTCGTACAAGGAAATCTGCAAATTGGCATCTATCGTAAGCTGAATATCCTGCCCATGCTGTACCAAGATACAAGCCAGTTCCTCCTTCTCTTTGCCTTCCGAGTTTACAATGTAAATCCTGCAACCGTTCTGGCCTTTCAGTTCACTCTCGAACAATCCCTCCATTCCACTTCTGCCGATTACACTATTGGCTGTATAGCCTTCTCCTGCATGTTCCTCTAAATCTTCCGCAGTAACACTTTGAACATATCCGACCAAATGTGCAGCTGCTTCCCCTAATGGGTATTCACGCACTTCAACATCAGATATCATCACTCCTGGAATCTCCAGCAACTTTTCATGCCTTTCATTCTCCTTTAGGACTTCTTCATCTGGACTGATAGACATTAACTCAATTTCTTCCACTCTTGGAATCGTTTTAATTGGAACAAAAGAATCATCCTTTACCCACTTTGCAGACAGTTTCTTTTCTATCGCTTCCGGTGTGATTTCCAATAGTTCTGCAATCTGTGCGATTGCTTCCTCTCTGTTTTCCAACTTGCCCGGAACGATTCCAACCGAAGATGCTGTACCTTTTCCTGCAAGGACACGTCCGTTCCTATCCAGAATTTCTCCTCGTTCTGCCTGTGTAGTGGAAACTCTTAGTTTATCTGTAGAAGTTAGATTCGGAAAAATCATGGAATCATCCCAAACCAACTTATATCCTTCTTCGTCCTTTAGGAAAAGTGCTTCATTCTCTAAGCTGATAGTTCCTGCAACTGTATCGAAAGAAGTCTGGTATGTTACCGTCATTTGCTCCTCGTCATATGCAATAATCTGGACAGCCATATCCTGGACTTCTATACCTTCATAAATAGCTGAATTTCGAGTTACAAAATCCTCCTGACTGATATTTCCCGATGCCTCAATATGTAGCATCGCATACATTTCTTCATACTCCTGTTTTGGAATATGATCCATGTACTCCACCAGAAGTTCTTCCGGTGTCCTCCAGGCATTTTCCTTTGTTGCCAACATTCCTGCCACGCATACTGCAGAAATTACCGCTGCTATTCCTATAACAGCAATCGCAATCCATAGGAGCCTGCTTCTTGTTTTCTTTCGCTTGTTTCTGCTTTTTCCTTTCTTCATATTGACCTCCATTCATTTTGCTTTGCTGATATGGTCATATTCTATTTTCAATGTACACTATATCTTCAAAATATTACATTCGTAAGATTTTGAAGCAAAAAAATTTCTCTTTGATGGGTATATCGTACTATACATTCCTCCTTCCTTTTTATTACATGTGTAAGATTTCGTAGCAAAAAATATCGTCCGAATTCCTGCTGCACTTGTTTAAATATTACATCAGTAAGATTTAGAAGTCAAGTCATCTTTATACAAAAAGGCTTCTGCCAAAAAGTATCATACATTTTCGCAAAAGTGATACCTTTTAGCAAAAGCCTATTATTCAGCAGAGTTTCAAAACACCCCACTGCTACGATATTCAAATGGTTCATTCATAAGGCTACAAAACACACATCCATTTTCATTCCTTAATATCCCACAAACCGCAGAAAATCAAGTTTTCTTTGAAAGCAGACAAACGGTTTCAATATTCCCCTGAACTTTGATTTTATACTGCATAGCGAAAGTATGCAATAGATTTTCAAAGTGGGGTAATGGTTTTATCCCCTCTGTTTCCCTAATTATTTCAAATCTAAAACCTTCTCTATTTTCATCTTCTTTTTTTCAATCATCTTGGCAATAAATTCATCATAGGACTCTTTAGGGTAATATGGGTTATTTTGTGGTGTTCCCGCCAAAGTTCCAAATGCACTCATGTTCTTAAATAAATTACTAATCACCGAAGACGAATACATCTGAGATGACATATTTTTATATAATGTATTTAATTGCTTTAAATGTTCTTCCAGATGCAAACTTGACTGTTCAACATACGTTGCTTCTAATCTTTTGTCCAACATCTCATTTATTTCATAAGAATTAGCCTTTACTGTTTTTGTTCCTCTACGAAAAAATATACTCCCGGCTTCTGCCGAATTACTATCCTTTTCCCAAATATATGGTAAATTTATATCCTCTGAATAAATAAGGATTAGTTGAAAAAGCCTTCCTTTCAATTTACTATAACTTTCATTTGAAAAGTCAAAGTCTGCTATTTCAAATTTAATTGTTTCTGGTAAAAATTTTGCCATCTTACTATGTATTTTTTCTTTATCTTCTATTTTAGATAAACCAATACTCTCTAATGTTCCATCCTCATTTTCTTTTACTCCAAGTATTATTGCCCCTCCACCCGAGTTAGCAATTCCTAATAGTATTTCTGCTAATTTCTGTGCCTCAATCCATTGTACCTTAAAATCTAAATTATCCTGTTCTCCAAGACCATTATCTAAAATATCAATAAAGTTCTCTCTCGTTGGATTCTGAAGAACATCATAAACCATTTCTTTAATCTTTCCGCTATTAAAATTATCCATATATTTTCATCCTCCAATCGTGATGTTCTTTCGTCAAAAAGTATCCTTTCGCCAAAATGTATATTTCTTATTCCCAAAAGCATATCCCCTGTGGTAAACCTCCAGCTATATCATCACTCTACGGAAACAGAAACACACATCTATTTTATTACCAAAATGGCGAAATCCTTTGATTTATTGGGCTTTTCTCGACAGAAGGCAGACTGTTTCCACATGTTTCGTAAATGGAAACATGTCGCAAGGCTGGCACTCGACAGCCTGATACCCATGTCTTGTGAGATATTTTAAATCTCTCGCAAGTGTCTCCGGGTTGCATGACACGTAGACCACTTTTTTCGGTGCAAGTTTTACTACTGAGGATAAAAATGCCTCATCGCTTCCCGCTCTCGGTGGATCCATGAATACGACATCCACTTTTTTGTTCTGCTCAGAAAGCTCTACCATAAATTTTCCGGCATCTGCATTATAGAACTGTTCATTTTTGATATTGTTCCGTTTTGCATTGATGACCGCATCCTTCACAGCATCACGGTTTAACTCCACGCCGATCACTTCTTTTGCCTGGGACGCAGCGATCAGACCGATCGTTCCGGTTCCACAATATGCATCGATCACTTTCTCTTTTCCGGTCAGTCCCGCATATGTGATCGCTTTGTTATAAAGGATCTCTGTCTGTACCGGATTCACCTGATAAAATGATTTTGGCGAAATACGGAAGGTACAGCCACAGAGCGTATCCTCAATATAACCTTTTCCATAAATAACAGTTTCCTTTTCTCCAAGAACCATGCTGGTCTGTTTATCATTTATGTTAACCACAACTGTAGTTATTTCAGGATGAAGCTTCCGCAATGCTTTCACAAAATTGTTTTTGGATGGAAGAATCGGGGAACCGAGCACCAGCACTACCATCACCTCGCCGCTGTGAAAACCACGGCGCACGAGAACGTGCCGGAGCAGACCGTATCCGGTGTCCTCATCATATGTTTTTATTTTAAATGAATGAAGAAGTCCTCTGATATCGCGGATGATCGCACTCGATAACTCATCCTCGATTTCACAGGAATCAATATTGATGACTTCATGGGTTCCGGCCTTGTATACACCAGAAATCACGCCGCCCGGTGCTGCCTTCGCATGTCCGTTGCCTGCGGTACGTCTGCCGCCGTTTGCATGTTTTCCCCTGCGCTCCACATCAAACACTGCGTGTACTTTATTTCTGTAATGATACGGATTTTCCATTCCGATGATCGGCAGGACTTTACAGTAATCCCCAATGCTTTTGCGCACATAGGTCTGTTTTTCCTGCAGCTGTTGTTCATAGGACATTCCCTGATAATCACAGCCGCCACATTTTTTTGCATACGGACAGGCTGCTGCCGGTTTCTTTTTTTGTTTCTCTGATTTCCATGTGTATTTTTTCTGCAATGCTCCCGCATTATCTATGATTTTTTTCTTTCCTTTTGTCTGCATGACTGCTCCTTTTATTTTGGCTTGTTACTTTTCATCTCTATGTGTTTATGCTATCATAGGAACCCATAAGAATCAAAATATTTTTAGTGAGGTTATGAATATGAATTTTATTAAGAAAAATTGGAAAGGTGTACTGTTATGCCTGATAATCGCGATTCCAAGCTGGATTTTAGGAAAAATTTTCCCAATTATAGGTGGTCCTGTCTTTGCGATCCTCCTAGGAATGGTCATTACATTATTGGTCAGCGATAAATCTGCTCTGCAGAGCGGCATCACATTTGTATCCAAAAAGATCCTGCAATATGCTGTTATTTTACTTGGTTTTGGAATGAATCTCTCTGTCATCCTGCAGACAGGAAAACAATCGTTTCCAATCATTCTTGCAACGATCACAACATCCCTTGTTGTTGCCTGGGTATTACATAAAATCCTTCATGTTCCCGGAAAAATCTCCACACTCATCGGTGTAGGTTCCTCGATCTGCGGAGGCTCCGCAATTGCAGCTACTGCTCCTGTTATTGACGCTGATGATGAGGAAGTTGCACAATCAATTTCTGTCATTTTCTTTTTCAATATGCTTGCCGCTTTATTTTTTCCTATGCTTGGCACCATTCTCGGTTTTTCCCAGACAAGCGGAGAGGCTTTCGGTATTTTTGCCGGAACTGCTGTGAATGACACCTCTTCCGTTACCGCCGCTGCCTCCACCTGGGATTCCATGTACAACCTTGGTTCGGCGACTTTGGATAAAGCTGTCACCGTAAAACTTACAAGAACACTGGCAATTATTCCAATCACGCTTGTCCTTGCTTTTCTTCGAACCAGAAGGGAACAAACGGATCATAATAAAGTGGATTTTAAAAAGATTTTTCCAATGTTCATTCTCTATTTTATAATTGCATCCATTATTACAACAATAGCAGTGAACTTCGGTGTTCCTGCAGCTGTTTTCAATCCGCTAAAAACTTTGAGCAAGTTTTTCATCGTTCTTGCCATGAGTGCAATTGGTCTGAATACCAATATTGTGAAATTAGTGAAAACAGGAGCCAAGCCTTTGCTTCTTGGATTCAGCTGCTGGATCGGTATTACCTGTATGAGTTTGCTGATGCAACACGTATTAGGTCTGTGGTAAAATTATGAATCTTTTTGATAGGAGGAAGCGGTTTTCGCTCCTTCTATTTTTGTATTCTGGCAAATAGAAGCGCTATCACCATCAGAAAGCATCCCACAAACACAAAACACCACTGTATTCCGATTTTTGTCAAAAATGCTGAGGCTGACAGCGTCAGAATCTCCACCAGATTCACTCCCATATTAAGCACAGACAGCGTTGCCGCACGCTGGCTGCCACACTCCGCTTCGTCCACAAACTGATTTTCCAGATTCATCAGCAGATATTCCGGAAGATTTAAAAGCAACGGCAATATCAGCATTAGAAGCAGTACGGCTGCCCTGAATTTTACCACTCCAAAAAGAAGAAATGCCACCCCTGCTGTGGTAGCTGTAACTGCGGGCAGTTTTTCCCTACTGGACTTTCCGTTTTTTCCGTCAGACAATTTTCCTAAAATGGGTTCTGCCAGCATCTGTACGGCTGAATAGCTCAAAATGATCAATGACATCCATTCTACCGGCAAACCGCAGTTTTCAAGTTTTACCACATAAAAGAAGTTGATCAGAAGCCATGCGATACTGAAAATCGCCAGCGAAATCACAAACAGAAATGCTTTTTTGTTTTTAAATATCGCTAAAATCTGCCGTATCGAATCCTTTTCCTGCTTTTTCTGCATAGTATCACCGCTATTCCCCTGCTGTCTGGTGTCTGCCTGGAGCTGCATTTCTTTTCTATCTGCAATTATGGTTTTACTGCTTTCACTTCTCAGGAAAAACGAACATGCAAATGCTGCAGCATTTGCAACTACAGTTGTAATCAGCAAACCTTCCATACCACTTATTTTATAAATCCCGGCATACGCGACCGTACTGATGATAAAACCTGCTGTTCCGAAATTTCCTGCGTGTGCCGTTTTTGCAAGATATCCGTTTTCTCCATACAGAGCGTACAAATACGCGCTTCCCGTCCCGGAGGTAAAGCACACCGCAATTCCCTCTACAACTGCCTCCACGACAAACAGTGCAAGTGACCGGCTCACAAAGGCTGCAAGCAATAAACTTCTCGCGCCAAACAGTAACACCTGTGCCCAGATCAGGGATTTCCGGTATCCAATTTTATCTGTTATAAATCCTGTTGGAATTTCCCCCAGAAAAATCACGCCAGACAATAATGCCTGCAGGAGGAAAAATATGTGTTCCGACACACCAGCCAGCGTTCTTACCAGCAACGCAACCGGCGCAAAAAAGACAAGTCCATTCAAAAAACAGACTCCATCATAACTATCAAATTTTAATTTTTTCATGAGATATCTCCTTTTTTCTAATTCGTAATCAGTTGACTGATCTTCTTTTTTGTAACCAAAAAAAGATTACATCTGTCTGTAACCTGATTTAAAAACTGTGCCATCTTTGATCTCTGCCAGTTTTTCCATCATTGAATTAGAAAAAAATCAATGTCTCATGTATTTGATAACCTCTGGAGTCTTAATGTTGTTTTGTAAAAAGATATAAATTACACCGGTGACCAAAAATCACCGATGTAATTTAAAATAGCATACTTGTGACAGATTTACAAGATGCTCAAAAATTTCCTATTCCACATTTTTCAGTGCCTGATCCATCGGAATACGCTTGATCCTTCTGAAATCCAATACCATGACAAGCAGATATCCGATCAGTATAAACAGGAACATTTTCACATAGCCCATCGTGCTTATGCGAAAAGCGTACCATCCACTGTAGGAAAAGAGCATGATCCTCCAGACAGCCTTCATGATGACGACACCTAAAATCACGCTGACAACATCGATCACCACAAGAATGATGGTTGTAGACAACAGATATAAGCTTGCAATCTCCCGGTTCTCATAGCCCAGGATTTTTGTCATGGAAATTGCATTTTCGTTCTTCTCGATGATCAGCTTCGTGAGCAGGTAAATCAATACTGCGGATAACAGGATGCACAGATACTGGAAGTAGGTCATATAAGAGCCCATGGAATGATCGAGCTGATCACACATTTTCGTCATGTCATGTTCTGTGATGACGGTTGCAATCTCATCCTCATCAATATCTGTGATCTCTGAATCCGAGAGATAGCCTGTGAATGCATCACTGCCCATGTCAAAGATTTCACAATACTGCTCATTGGACAGAAATACTGCCAGCGCCTGACTGTGATCATAGATTCCTGCAACCTCAAACTCATACTGTTTGTTCTCATATTTTTCGTCAAGAACCACTGTGTCACCCACGCTCAGGCTGTATTTATCTGCATAGGAAGCAGAAATATATGCCTCGTTTCCTTTCAGGGCAGACAGGTCACTGATTTTCACATACCGGCTGTCATCCTCGATTCCGTAGACAGAAATCTCCTCATCTAACGTATCGCTCTTGTGCTGCAGAGATGTCATATTGAATTTCTCTGCATCCTTATTATCCGTTGTGATAATGTCTCCATCCTCATTCTCATAAGACTTTAACACATACTGATAATTCGTGAACATCATATCTGAAACATTGGATTTGTAATAGTCGAGCGTCTCCGGCATACCGACCGCCATTGCGAGCATAATACCGATAAACCAGATCCCCACAAATAAAATCAGGTAATTCGTCACGTTCTGGAACATGATACGCAGACGGAAACGGC
>OGLR01000814.1_pt1 | contig 12302 bp, 9 predicted proteins | sample 1572931 | NCBI WGS metagenome assembly OGLR01 (sample SAMEA2581997, study PRJEB24529) | metagenome | biome: Human gut stool | place: China | collected 2011 | reverse complement strand
TTATGTCGCGCTCCCTGTTACGCTCTATTTTAGCTGTCCAGAACTCCACGTTGCTTTTCGGTATTCTGAAACACTTGCATCCCTCATGTCCGTGCCAGAAACACCCGTTGATAAATATACACGTGCGGTATTTGCGTAGAACTATGTCAGGATGTCCAGGCAGTCGCTTATGGTTGAGCCTATAGCGGAACCCGTGCGAAAACAAGTATTTCCGCACGATAATCTCCGGCTTAGTGTTGGCGGAGTGTATCGCCGCCATGTTCTTATGCCGCTGTTCCGCTGATAGCTTGTCCATGACTTATCCTATATACAATTAATTATCCTTCGTTTTATCTATAACTACCCAAATACCAGTTTTTCTGCCGCCTTCACGCTTGAGTAAGCCTAATCCCTGCAGCTTTGCAATTATAAATTTTATGCCACCCTCGGTCACAATTCCAATATTTTGTATGGCCTCATCTCTACTTGCATGAGGATTATTTCTGAAAAAATCTAATACAGCCTTTTGGGTAGTAGTCAAATCCTTTTGGATAGTATTTTTGCTCTTCTGGATAGTATTTTTGCTCTTTTGGATAGTGTTTTCACTCTTTTGGGTAGTATTTTCGTTCTTTTGGATAGTATTTTCACTCTTTTGGATAGTCCTCCATACAATCGTCCTAAACTGGTTTGCAGATTCTTCATTTATGAATTCCACCCTTACATTCTCTTTCATCACACGTATGATACCAGAACCAAGACCACGGTAAATCATTGTCTTGGCTGCCAAAGTAGCCATCAACGGATTACGCTGGCGTGACACGCCCAACTTTATGTCTTCTACTTGAAGTCCTCCATACAAGCAGCCGGGGTTGATAATCTCCACACGATCGTTGAACACCAATAGTCTTATTGCAGCCGCATGGAGCAAATCAATATGTACAAGGGCATTCTGCAGCAATTCCTCAAGAACCACTTCCGGTATTTCCAGCACACCTACGCTGTTGAAGTTTTGCCCATTCTGCTGATGGCGTAGGATAGATTTAAGAAAAGTTATGCTTTCACGAAACATCCATGGAATAGTTCCGCTAATATCGCGACTGTCAATATATGCGGTGTCACCTATTGTGTTCCCGTCAAAAGCTACGGCCTTAACCATAAAGGACCGCTCATATAGTCCGGGATTTCTACCGAAAAACAGCATTCCTGCACGTGTCACCTCTCCATTGGCAGCCGTTATCCCCAACGAACGGAGCATACTGTCTACAGGTTGCTCAAAATCCTCCATCTCCCTGCCATATACATTTCTGAAATACTCTTTCAAATATGTTATTTCTAAATCAGAGACAGAAGTTTCCCTTATTGCATCTTCCTCTGGACGGTATGTCCCGGAAGATTGAAAGAGAGCTAAGATTTCAGAGTTCTCTGTTATACGGCGCTTATCTGCTCCTTGCTTCACCCATATTTCACCTTGCAAATTCTTGTATGGCTTATTGCGTCCTTCGGCAATATTACAAATCAAGTAATGCTTTCCATCAGCCTTCACAACCTCCGTGTCAATATATACCGTCGGTCGGACCTGCTCTTGTGCGGCATTCCCAAGTTCACGGGATGCCAGCTGAAGCTGTTCGTATGATAGCCCAAACAAATTTCCTGCCTTGTCCTCAACACCAAATAGAATCATACCGCCATGTGAGTTGGCAAATGCAATCATTTCCTTGGCAATCTCTTTCTGCGAAGTGAACTCGCGTTTGAATTGCACTCTCGTTGTCTCACCGCACAGACATATCTCCTTAAACTCGTTTTCAGTCATAGTAAAATCACTTTATATATTTTCTTGATTTCTTTTATTTCACAACCACCCAATATCCATTCTTTTTACTGCCAATACGTTTCAACATACTAATGCGTTTCAGATATGCAATCTATATCCTTTGTATTCTGCTTTATCGGATTTCGTTTATTGTCGCATATTGTGCATCATACCTCGTTTTTGGAGTATATTTCATCAGGTTGGGATGCAAGAATTTGCTATCAATCTCTTGAGTGTTTTCAAATTCAACTACCACATACATAGTCGTAGTATTGACATTACGGTAAATATCTGAGGATAACTCATGGGCAGATGCTATCTTACAGTTTTTTACTGCAAATAGATGTTGTCCTTCGTCCTTACGGGCATGAAACAGAGTATATCCGATTTCGTTTATATGCTCAACAATCTTCATACTGTCCATTGTATATTTAATGCCGACAGCCAATTCCCCTTTCGGCAAGAAGTTAATGCTCTTTGTCTGATAGTTTTCCATCATCACCATTAATACGCCTTGCTTCTTTGACTGTTCGGGAAGCTTTTCTAATGTTCCGACATTCTCAACACTTTCTATATGAAGTTCCTCTTCAAGCTCAAATGCCTTACTTACATAAAAATGACTTTCAACTTCTTTCAAGACTTTTTCATTACTTGCCATTTCCTTTTCTATGGTCTTTGGTTTTATATTGAGTTTTTCCCATAGCTTTTTGCTTTCATCATCACCTTTCATCAAGGCAAGAATAAGATAATTCTTGCTGGACTTGGAACGGTATAGCTTGCCGTTGAGACTGCTAAAGTTTTCTTTCAAAAACTGATAGCAGTCCATTCCTGCATGTGGCTGGATAACATGGAACTCATATAGCTTATTGAAAGTTTCTTGTATTTTCTTTCTGAACTTCTTCCGTACATAGTCTCTCCACACAGCCTGCTTACCTTTGTTTGCCCTGCCGTAGAGCGATACGATATAGAGGAAATTCACATCATAGTGACAAAGGAGTAAAGTGTCACGGTCAAAGAGTCTGTTCTCAAACTGACGGTTGAATTGCACACCGTTTGCTTGTGTCTCAAGTTGCGAATCCTCAAAAGAAAGAAACTTGCTGCCGTCTTTCCTGTTGGGAATTCTTGCACTGATAAAGAAATTCGGTATAGGATTGTATCCCTCTGTCAGCTCATCCCGTAGTTGAGGCTGACCGCCATCGTCTTTGTCATCCAAGAACAGATTTATGTTCGACTGGATGACATTCTTTGCGTATGTGTATTGTTTGTAGATTGACTTCTCTCCAAGTATGGTCGTATCATTCTTTGAGCGTTTGTAGTACTTGCTGTCACCAATATAGAATGTCTGCTCTGCTGACAAACTGGATTGTTCTATCAGGCTCTGACCAATAAACATGTGGTCAACTAACTTACCGTCTTTCTGCTCTATCAGCTCCTTTGGCAGTTTGCTCTTGTCATCGCCACCTATCAGCGTGTCAATCATTACTTCAAAGATGTGCTCAAAGTCTTTTGCCAACAAAAAGTCCTCTGCCTGTCTGTTGAGAGAAATTTTGTATTCTCTGTCAAAGAAGGCATAGCATAAGTCCCAAATGCGAAGAGCCTTGTCAGAGAAATATTTGTATTTTATCTGTTTAAGTCTGCGGCATCCGAAGTTTTTGCCTATATATGAGCGTTTAATCTTATTTGGACTAATAAGATGGTAATGGATATTAATATCAAAAGAAAAGCCGTGTTCTTCTTTTATATAGTTTAATATGGAGAAGAAAATTATGAGCAACTCCTCGTCAAAATTTACCATCTTTTTCTTGTTTACAGGGTCTGTGTATATAGGTTGCCTTTTAACGAATATTGGATTTGTCGAAGTAATTGTCTTTTGCCACTGTATTTTGTTGTAACCGGAATGGATGTTCTTGGCGATGAACGTGAAATAGTCTTGGTTATTCCTGTTGAAATCGCGCAGGGCTATAATCACGTCAAGCAGGGTGTTATGCTTGGTCTTTTTTCCTCTGCCCTCACCTTGGTATTCCTTACTCTCAAGAATATTGTCGTTGTGAGTCTCTTTATACACACTGATGGTTCTGTAAATCCAAATCGAGAGTGTGGAAAGAAATTCCTTATACTCCTTACATCCTTCTTCTGTGAACTTTGCCTTCACAGAATCAGAATTAAAATCAATGATTTCCTGCGGTGCTGCCCCGAAAATAGTGTCAGCCTTGTTCTCTTCATTTATGTTTCCCGTCAGCACCACCTTAGGCAAAAAGAAAACCACATCCTTTGCCGACTTGCTATAGCAATATCCCACATACTCAAAGGCGTAGTCTTTTTCCTTTACAGGAATAGCCACTACATCCTCAAGTATATTCCTTATAGACAAACCATCTTTTACGATGGTGTCTAAGTTATATGGGTAGCCTTCAATGAATAGGAGCATCGATTACAATTCTTGGATGTTAATACCCCATTCAGGTTTTGATTTAATCTTTTCAAGGAAATCAGTAAAGCCTCTCCTCTGTTCGCTGTCACCTACTTGTGTTGAAACATGAATAGACTCACCATTAGATAATTTTATTTCCTTTGACCTTTTATTTGCTCTGCTATCATTAGAGTTAGTTATACGTTGTTCCCTGTCTTTGTCTGTTTCTATAATATGAGGAATTCTGAAGTTTAAGGACATCCACGCATCTCGTATTTGTTCAGCCGTGTATTGTAGATGATTTTCACAATATATTTCAACCGCACGTTTTACTAAAGCTCCTTTTCTCCATTTTTTACCTTCTTTGTCTCTTTTCTCGCCATTGATAGAAAACGTTATATTACTCTCAATGTCTCCATTCTCGTCATCGTTTTCATCTTCGTCATCTATATTATCATTAGACAAAAGCTCTACACCAAGATGCTCCATCATTCCAATAAGCATCTCAGTTCCCTTATCTCCATAGAGGTCTGAGAACTTCACATCCTTATTATCATCAGTCTTGAATATGTCGCTGTCACCATCCTTGCAGACATCATTCCAAAGATAGAAAAGTACCTTGTTCACAAATAATTTCTCTGATATGACATTTTCAATATTTGCCTTAACAAAATAATCTCCTAACATTTTGTCCTCAGAGTTAGTATCTCCAAATATCTTTTCGTTGACCTTTTTCTGGAAAGAAGTCCACGAATACTTCTTGTCGTTAATCTCAATAGCCCAGTCTGTATTCTTGTACTTGATTGGTTCATACTTCCAGTCCCAGCGACGTTTGAAAGCAGAATCAATTGGGAACAGACTCTGATCTGAGGTGTTCATCGTGGCATAGATATAAAGATTAGAAGGCAGACACAGCTCGCCGTCTTTAATACCTGCGCTATCTTTCCCAAGTTTCTCCTCAAGGTAATTCGCAATATCTGCATCAGCTTTTATCTTATATTCTGAGACACCATTCTCGTCTCTATCCAGCAACTGGAACAAGTCACCAAATATTTGTGCGCAGTTACCACGGTTTATTTCTTCTATTACGAGATAAACATTCTCTTCCGTCTGGTAAGCACGCATATATGCCTTAATAAATGCCTGGGGAACAAAGTCATATTCAATCACCTTATCAATGATAGTCTCGTCTTTCTTTGCTCCTGCTAAATCATCATCCTCATAATATTTTGCCTTAATCTTACCGTCATATCGGTAATGTTTCTTCATTGTCGGCTTATAAATTCCAACAAATGTGGAATAATCGCTGTCAGGATGGAAAGTGGTTCTAAATATGTTCTCACAGGGAACACAGTCAAGCATTACCTTTATTTTGTGGGATTTACCTGTACCTGGTGCCCCGTAATAGATGATTTGGCGAGCATCTTGACTTTGTTCCTTTTTGTAATTAATGCTTTTGTCTGTTTCATTCGGAACACCTTCAATCACCATTTTCGCCATATTTACAAGTGTTGAGGCATAGCCATACTCGAATTTGTCGATGTCCGTTAGACCGCATAATGCTTCTCGCGCGTCATTGGCAGATTTGTCTGGATTTTTACTTATGTAATCCACGAACTCTCCTAAAAGAGCTTTAGATATGGTACGCAAACCTTGTGCTCCTTTGGATGTGTTTCTTACTAAATAACACAAACGGTCTTCGTCAACAACTACTACATTCCCGTTGGCTGAAGAATCGCCAATCTTCAAATCTCTCATGTTCATACCCCTTTCTTGTTATTTAACAATCATATCTTTATACATGAAATATAATTCGTCTGCCGCACTATGCATTCCATAAATCTCTTTTGAAACACCTCTCCGCAATAAGCCTTCGCTTGATATAAAGGTCCTCATAATTATTTATTTCAAATTCTTTTCTAAAAACTCTTTCAACGGCTTTATGTATTCCGTATCCAGATTCCAATGCTCTGTTTTATTATAATCACGGTTGGCATCCTTTATCATCTTTTTCTGACTTTTGGACGTTCCATGCAAAGTCTCCAAATAACAATATATTTTTGACTTTTTAGCCGGAGTGGTCAGTGGCTTGTCTCGTCCAGGGATTGTCACTTGCTTGAGTTCTTTCTCATAATCATTCCAACAATCAAATATGGGCTGGTTATTAGGATTAATAATGTTTTCTAACAAATCTTCTAAAGCTCCAGCCGATTGATTATTTGGTAATAAAAACAATTCAAAATCTAATTCATATTGTTCTTTATATTGCATTATTTCAGAACGCCTTTGTTCAACATCTGCATCAGCATCGAAGATAACAATGTTTATGCCTCCGTTATCTGTCATTGACCTCAAACGCTGGCAAACATCGTCTTTAACAAGACCATTCCAACCGTCAGCTTTAATAAAACGGTCTGTAGCGATCTTCTCTCCAAACAAATGTAAACAGTAATCCTTTATGAATTTTACATCTGCATCGCCCTCAACAACTATATTAAACCTGTCAATCATAGTGCAATGCTCCTTAATTCAACATCATTCATACAGGCATTCGCAAGTCCCTCATAGCCATATTTATATGCCTTATGCCCTTTTAGTAAGGTCTTTTCTATTGTATATAGACGGAACATTTCCTGATATTCACTATGCTCTTCAAGCATTTCATGCAGTTTCATCAGAGTCTCCTTGCTGTGTGTAGTAATAAACACCTGCTTGTTTGTTTCTGAGGCAAGAACGAAAATGCTCTCCCAAAGTTTTTTATATGCTGAATAATGCAGACCGTTGTCTATCTCATCTATGAGGATGATATTGTTCACTGTATTGGCCGTGCTTGCCACAATATTAAGATAACGGCGCAATCCGTCACCCGTCATACCTACAGGCATAAGTTCACCTACACCCTCAAAACCAATAAAGACATCGTTGTTTATAACCTCTATCGCATTGATGTGTGAGTCGAATATCCGCATACGCTCCAATATGACATCCTTTTTTTTGCGCTTTATCAGCTCAGCCAAATTCTCGACAAGACCGGCTGATGTCAAAGCGGCAGGAAGAAATGAAGCACTGTTTTTCTCCAAATATCCTTCTGCCATGGTTCTATTGGCTATCATTCCCGTTGTCTGATTGATAGTTATAGAACTTTTATAATGTTGTTTGACTTCTCCTGACTCAATGGAAAAATTCATCTCCAGTGTATTTAGGAATGTCTTTGTTTCCGATGTGGCTGTCTGTCCGCTAAGCTCTACAGATGACTGTCCGCCGTCAAATATGTATGAGAGTTTTAATTCCAACAGTCTCCTTACAGCATCAAACTGCTCTGACATTATCACAGGCGCATTGTTGATGTCCATGTTATGAAACAAGTAGCTGATGTTTCTAAATGGATTAAAGGCATTTGTCCTTAAATAATTCAGTTGTTGGGGCATGTCTGGATTCGACATTCCCATGAGTAACATCAATGCTTCCAGCACAGAACTTTTCCCCGAGTTGTTCTGTCCGAGAAACACGTTCACTCTGGCAAAGTCATCTATCTTCAGATGCTCTATGCCTCTGAAATTCTTTATGTCTATGTTCTTAAATCCGTCCATGTGCAAGCGCTATAATCCGTTAATATTTTAAACACGCTACGAAATTACAAAAATATTTTGATATGCTCATAATTAAGATAAGAAAAGTTTGGGAAGTCAGCGCAATTCGAAATATGTAAATATGGGCTATAGTTCCAGTTCGAACTCTATTTCTCTTTTTTTCTGGTATTTTGTCCAAAACCGTTTGCGCTCTTCTAGGCATATTGCTAAACACGATTCTGGGTTATATCTTGCGAGGCGGGCATATTCTGTAACGAGACTGACGATGAAATCTTTCGGACCCCACAGGCGTGAGAAACTGCTGCATGCCTGCTGTTGTGTCACTGGGCCGAAATGCATGCGGTTGATGTCTACCAGCGAGAACACAATATTGCCTTCGGTGCCGTAGTCCCAAAGTATGTTGCCTGGCGAGAAATCCAAGTGCAGCACGCCCTTGCAATGCATGTCGTAGGCGAAGGCGGCCAGGGCTTTTGCCATGGGCTGATATTGTTCAGGCGTTGCGTCGCCCATCTCGTACAGGCGGTGGGCATATTCGCATTGGCGTGTTACGAGGAAACTCTCGGCGAGAATGCCCAAATGACGCTGCTCTATGTAGGCTATGGCCTCTGGGGTAGGGATGCCGAGATGTTGCAGCCGTGCGGCATATTCGTAGGCTCTCTGTCCCTTTGGTTTTCTGATGCCCAGGGAATATACAAGTTTGTTGATGCCCCACGGCTTTTGGTATCTCTTTACGTTGACGACGATGCCGTTTGGCGCCTTGAACTTCTTTATCAGATTTCTCCGTCCGCCGTAGATGTATGTACCCTCGGAGTCCATAATTCCCGGCAGCAGCTTTATGAAGCTCCTGAGGTTGTTGTATCCTTGTTTTATGGTGATGGTTCTGTTCATGTTCTTGTAACGCTTTTGCCCTTTATTCGCAAGATTTTTTGTAAGCAGTTAAGACGTACCTTTGTTGATGTGTTTTACCAATAATATTGTCTTAAACCAAGGTTCTATACCTTTTGAAATAGCAATTTATTAAATTTTGTATCTATGTAATTTTGTTGTGTTTATTTATTTTTTCGTTCGGCAATTTGGCTGAGTTTTGTTCGGCAATTTGGCCGAGTTTCGTTCGGCAATTTGGCTGTCATACAGCTTTCTTTTAGCGTTCTTTTTCTATAACTTTGCCGTGTTTTACGGTAAACCGTTTGTCGAATTCCTCTTTTGTGCGTTTCCAGCGGTTGTGACTCCACAGGTAGTATGCCGGCTCCTTGCGTATGGTTTCTTCAAGCATTGTGAAGAATCGGCGTGTTATCTCGTTGTCGTCGAGGCTGTTGGGGTCTTTTGTTATGAGCTTGTAGGTGCAGTTGTAGTAGCCACGGCGTGGACGTGACATTTCGACATAGTAGACGGCGTTGTTCATTTTCCGCATTATGCGCTCGGCTCCTGTAAACACAGATGTCTCGTGGTTTAAGAAAGGCAGCCATAGGTGTATGTCCTGCCATTTCGGACCTTGGTCTGATATGTAGCCGAATATGGAGCGGATGTTCTGCCGTCGGTATTGCACAAGGTATCGGAGTATCTCGTTTTTCGGAACAGGTGTGCCGCCTTGGTGTGAGCGCAGGAGTTTGTAGACCTCATCCATCGCCTTGTTTCGAAGGGGTTTGTATATTAGTCCTACAACACAGTCGGACGGCAGGAACATTCCAACGTTGGAGAGCCATTCCCAGTTGCAGTAGTGCCCGAGAATTGTAGCCACATCCTGTCCTTGTTGGAAACATTCCTCAATCTCTTCAGAATTGGTGACGGTGAAACGTTTTTCAAGTTCCTTGCGGCTTATGGTCATGAGTTTTATCGCCTCAAAAAAGTAGTCGCAGAACCATCGGTAGAATTTGCGCTCTATGCGTTTTATCTCATTTATATTTTTCTCGGGGAATGACGATGTGAGGTTCTGTCTGACAATGCCTCTGCGATACCTTATGATGTAGTACATGATGAGGTATTCAAAGTCGGAGAATATGTAAAGCACTCTGAGCGGCAGCAGGGACAGGGTCTTGAGGAAAAGAACAAGCCCCCCTTTCCCCCCGGTGGGGGGTGTTGTTGGTTGGGATGTCGTTGGTTGGGATGTGTTTGATTTTGGCATGTTTGGTTTTATATTTAGTTCCAGCCAGATTGAAAGCTAAAAATTGATTAACGAGACCCCCCACCGGGGGGAAGGGGGGCTTGGCTTTTTCTATTGCTGCATGTCGTGCAGTTTCTTATAATAGCCGTCTGTAGACATCAGCTCCTCGTGGTTGCCCTTTTCCACAATCCGCCCGTCGTGCAATACATATATCTCATCGGCATTCTTGATAGTCGACAGCCTGTGGGCTATGGCAACAGTTGTGCGGGTCTTCATGAGTCTTTCGAGGGCATCCTGCACCAGTCGCTCGCTTTCAGTGTCAAGAGCCGATGTAGCCTCGTCGAGAATAAGAATTGGAGGATTTTTCAGTATTGCGCGGGCTATGCTTACACGCTGACGCTGTCCGCCAGAGAGTCGTCCGCCACGGTCTCCGATATTGGTGTTGTAGCCGTTTTCGGTCTGCATAATGAAGTCGTGTGCATTGGCAATGCGCGCAGCCTCCTCAATCTGCTCTTGTGTTGCGTTGTCGACACCGAACGATATGTTGTTTACGAACGAGTCGTTGAACAGTATGGCTTCCTGGTTTACGTTGCCGATAAGTTGGCGGAGGTCGTGAATGCCGAGGTTTTTAACGTTGATGCCGTCTATAAGCACCTCGCCCTCCTGTGCGTCGTAGTAGCGTGGTATAAGGTCTACAAGGGTCGATTTGCCCGATCCGCTCTGTCCGACTAATGCTATGGTCTTGCCCTTTGGTATTATGAGGTTTATATCGCGCAGCACCCATTGCTGGTCGTATTTGAAGCTTACGTGGCGGAACTCTATCTGATGCTCGAAACTGCTGATGTGTACAGGCTTTTTGGGTTCCCGGATGTTGTTCTCTGCCAATAGGATTTTGTCCACACGCTCCATCGATGCGAGTCCTTTCGGTATGTTGTAGCCAGCCTTTGAGAAATCTTTCAGTGGCTGTATGATAGAGTAGAGGATTATGAGGTAGTAGATGAATGTCGGTGCCTCAATGGTCTGGTTGTTGAGCACCAATACACCGCCGAACCAAAGTACGATGACAATCATCACAGTACCCAAAAACTCGCTCATGGGGTGTGCCATCTGCTGGCGTATGTTCACCCTCTGTATGTGGTCGCGGTATTCGCTGTTTATGCGGTCGAAGCGTGAGTTCATTTTCTGCTCGGCACAGAAAGCCTTAATGATGCGCAGTCCGCCAAGAGTCTCCTCCACCTGGCTCATAGTGTCGCTCCACAGGCTCTGTGCCTTTATGCTGCGGGCTTTTAGTTTTCTGCCCACAAGCCCCATGAACCATCCGAATAGCGGTACAAAGACAATGGTGAAAATAGTCAGTTGCCAAGAGATGTAAATCAAAGTGGCAAAGTAGGTTATTATCAGAATTGGATTTTTAAACAGCATGTCAAGGCTCGACATAATGCTGTTCTCTATCTCCTGCACATCGCCGCTCATACGTGCTATTATGTCTCCTTTGCGCTCCTCTGAGAAGAAGCCGAGGGGCAGGGAGGTTATTTTGCGGTAGAGCTGGTTGCGTATGTCGCGCACAACACCTGTGCGTACGGGTATTATTGTGGCTGACGAGAGGAAATAGGCCGTGGTCTTGAGGAATGTCATGAATGCCAGAAACAATCCTATTACGAGGAGTGTTGTCGTTGCGCCAAGGTCATCGACAAGCTGCTGTACGAAGAAATTCGCATTGTTTGTAACAACCTCGCGCGCAGAGTGGCTGCCCCATTCTAAATATTCGGTAGCAACAACGGCATCGCCAGTCTTGAACAGAATGTTCAGGATGGGAATAAGTGCGGCAAACGAGAAAATATTGAGTATTGCCGACAATATGTTGAAGACAACGCTTAGCGCGAGATACTTCTTGTAAGGAGGTACGAACCGCCTCAGCACTTGCATGAATTCTCTCATCCTGTAATCTCCTCTCCGAATAATGTTGCCGATGTAGAGCCTGTAATGCGGACTTTTACGGTGTCGCCGGGCTTATGGTTGCCACGTGCTATGACAACAGCCTTGTTTTGCTCTGTCCGTCCCATAAGCTGCTCGCGGCTGCGTTTTGCATACGACTCTATGAGAATCTCAAACTCCTTGCCCTCGTCGGCTTTGTTCTGCTCTGCGCTGACTTGTGTCTGCAGGCGTATAAGCTCGTTGAGGCGCTCGGTCTTTATGTCGTCGGGCACATTGTCGGGAAGATGTTTTGCCGCGTATGTTCCCGGACGCTCGGAATATTTGAACATAAATGCGGAGTCGAAGCCGACCTCGCGTACAAGGTCGAGTGTGAGCTGATGGTCTTCTGTAGTCTCGTCGTGATATCCCACAAATATGTCGGTGGTAAGTCCGCAGCCGGGAATAATTCTCTTTATAGCCGCCACACGGTCAAGGTAT
>OGLR01000812.1_pt1 | contig 12336 bp, 10 predicted proteins | sample 1572931 | NCBI WGS metagenome assembly OGLR01 (sample SAMEA2581997, study PRJEB24529) | metagenome | biome: Human gut stool | place: China | collected 2011 | reverse complement strand
CGGCTTGGGTGGTCAGGCTGTCCAGCCGCTCCTGCTCCCGTTGGACTTTGAACTGGGTGACGGTCAGGTGTTCTTCGGTGCTGCCACGTTCGCCGCGCTCTACATCGGTATACCCAGCATTGTGCATATAGTTGAAGAAATCGTCTTGCAGGATGCTGTACGACTTCTTCAGGACGGGCTTGCCGTTCTTTTGCAAAACAGGCTTTCCGGCATCGTCCAGCAGGGGCTTGGATGCCCACTTCTCGCTCCGGCTGACCTGCATGACAGTCTCCTTGACGGTGCCGACCAGTGCCTTGTCCTTGCAGCGTTTCGACCACAGGATCTGCTTTTCCACCACAGGCACATAGACCACATGAAGATGGTAGTGGTAGACCTCCCGGCCTAATGCTTCGGTCATGGCGCGGTTGATTTCATCGGCGTGCATAACTGCCGACACAATGTTGTCCTCGCCGTAAATCTCACAGCCGAAGCGATAGGCTTCCTCGTAGAACTGCTTGGCGTATTCGTATCCACCGTGCTCCTCAAAGTACCTTGTGTTCACATCAATGACCAACTCATTAAAAATGGTTGCACCGGCTTTCTGTCCTCTTGTGGAGATTTTGCCCTCGTCAATGAGCCGCTGGAAATACTCGTTGTAGGTCAAACCGCCCGTGTCCTTGAAGTGAACATTGCGGGCAATTTGCTCGGTGTCTACATTGAGATTTGCGTAGCTTTCATTCTTGCGCTCATTGTGTCGCTCGGTTTTCTGCGCTCCCTCTGCGGAGATTTTCTCCACTCGGACAACGCTCCAGTTTCCTTCCGCCATTCTCATCACCTCCAGTCAGCGGAAAGGGAGGGGGTGCGGGTTACGCAACTTTTTCAAAGTGCGTAACCCACTATGACACTTTCAGCTTCGCTGCAAAGATGTCGTGGGCAAGGGCTTTCCTCCCTTGACCTCCCTCAAAACCTCAATCAAATAGGCAGGTCGTCCTCGTCCGTGACTTCCTGCCCATTCTCAATCGGTTTTTCAACCTCCGGCAAAGTCCAGTACCAAAGAAAGCCGTCCTTCACAGAGCGAACTCCGGCTTTCTTTTTGGACTTCTTGTAGGTTGATTTCTTGAAGCCTGCGGCTTCAAGCTTTGCTTCGCAATCGGAAGCCAGCCGTCTGCCGTCCGACAGCAGGGAACGGATAAAATCCGTTGCTGCCTCCTCACGGTCATTCGGTCTGCCCATCCTCGGTGCAGAAGCAGAGAAAGCGTCCTCCGCACTCAGCTCCAGCTCATCAAGAAAGTTTACGCCCTTGTCGGCCACCTCAAAGAGAATAGCGGAGCCCATCGGCGCAAGATTGCTCTTGACCTGCACCAGATAACGCTCGGCGGGATTCTGCTTATTTGCTGTGCGTGTGACAGCAAGAATGCTTCTCGCTGCACCGGCAATGTCGATAGAGCCGTTGGTGCGATAGAGGGGGCTTGTGTCCTTCGCCTTGTTCATATGGGCAATGATAACGATGGCACAGCCGGTGTCCTTGGCAACGGCGATCAGGTGGTTGAACTCGGCTCTTGTTTCGTTGGCGTTGTTCATCGAGCAGTCACCGCCGATATAAGAACTCATCGGGTCGAGGATCAGCAGTTTGGCATTGTACTTCTCCACGGCTTCACGGATACGGTCATCTCCAAAGGTCAGGCTCTTTTCGTCCTCTTTGATGAAGATGGGTCGTTCGCCGTCACCGCCCGCCGAATTAAATCTCGGCACAACGGTATCGTCTGCATCGTCCTCGGTGGTCTGATAGATAACTGTCATCGGCTCGGTATGTTCCTCCTCATCTGCAAAGGGAAGCGGCTCTCCCTTGGAAAGCAAAGCGGCAAGGGAAAGCATCAGCTTACTCTTGCCGTCGCCCGGATCGCCTTGCAGAAGCGTGACCTTGCCGAAGGGAATATACGGATACCACAGCCAGCGCACCTCTTTCGGGATAATCTCGCTGGCCTTGATGATTTCCAGCTTTGCGGAAATGTTGTTCGGATAGTCTGTCATTGTCTTGTTCTCCTTTTCGATAGATAGTGTGGGCAGTGAATAACAGCGGCACGGAAGCTCTGCTTGCAGCTCCTTTCGCATTTCCTGCAAAGCTCGTTATATTTCTTCCTGCCACGCTCATCAAGAAAGAACGCCCATTCTTGCTTGAGGTATTTCGGCATACGGGGCATAGCGTCCACCTCCTTTTTGCGCTACCTATTTGCCGATTTGCTCCCGAAACGCAAAAACGCCCGAAACCGTATCCCACTGTATGTTTTCGGGGCGATTTCGGGCGTTTGCTTTCGATATGAGCGGCTTTCAAAACGGCGGCGGTATCCTTACCGCCGTTTGCTGCTTGCCGCTGTTTGTCGCTTCCGGGTAACAAAAAAGCGCCGTATCGCTACGACGCTTTTGTCTTGCTCGGAATAATGCTCTTTCTTATTCTCTTGCGGTTGCTCTTGTTTCCTGCATAGACAACAGTGAAGATTTAATTTTGTCAAAGTAATCTTCCATTCCGAAACTTTGTAAGACTATGTGTTCAAAATCAAGGCGTATCTCGTCTTTCAATTCTTCTGAAACTTTCATTATTTGTCTTGCTTTCAGCTTCTCAAAAGCGGAAAGTATGTTTTGCCTATCGGTTGCACTTACCAAATTCGGATTAAGCATATAACACTTGGCTATGTTGTCTTTATTTACATCTAATACGCCAAGCCCCCTGCCAAAGCCCGATGCTTCTATGTAAAACATTGTAAACATAGAATTGAGCAATGCGTGATTTAGTTCTTCGTCGGGATATTCTGCTTTATGAGTCAATCCTATCAATCTTTGGTTGACAAATGATGGCGTTTCAAATTTAGCAAAGAAAAGTCGTTGGTCTGGATTCATCATTGTAAACACTTCTGCGATTTCCTTATCCTGTAGTTCATACCACTCTAATCCAGTCCTTTTCAAGACTGCAGGAAGTGGTTTGCCTACACCATTTCTCTGCTCTGCAAACTTTTCAATCCAGCTTAACGCTCCAGAATGTCCACGCTTTTTTAATTCTTCGATTGACACGCCACAACAGAATGCATCCCTATCAGCAGTGGCAACAAGTTTTGTAACATTGCGTGCATTAATTAGCACCTTTTTAAGATATTGTGGTTCAATTCTATGTTCTCCTCTTTGGGGATAAAACAGTGCATCCCATCCTCTCCGGCTACCCCGGAAAACATTATAGACTTTGTTGATTGGAATGATCCTGTCTTTTATATCAATTAGCCAATTCACATCGTGAAATAATGCATTATAGCACACATTTAGGTTTAAAATGCTCTCTATCTGCGATTGCGAGTACTTCGATAGCTTTGAAACGCTACGGTCTAATTCTGACGATAGCAAAGCAGAATTAACTAAAGTGTTCTCAGCATCGGGATTTTCAGCAAGCTGCTCCAGTGAAAGTTGCCACAACCAAAAATCCGTGTCAACGCAATTAGAATTCTTCTTTTTCTCTAAAACAAGAATTGTGGTGACTACATCAGCATTTTTGAACCAACGCCCCTGTCCGCTAATATGAACCTGTTTGATATTATATTCTTGTTTGAGTGCCTCCATAAGTTTAATGCCCGCATTAGTGCCAAGCCACGAGTTAGAAACTATAATGCCTAATGTTCCTTCGGGCTTGATTACATCAGCAATTTTAGTTGCAATGTAACAATATAAGTCTGACCTTCCATCTAAAATATCCACAAAAGGCATTTTGGATATTTCGTCTTTATCATCGGCAGGAATAATCTCAAAAGGGACAAACGGCAAATTAGAAACTACAGCCCCAAATGCAGGGAGAGCCAAAATCATATTGCCTCCCGTTTCTGGATTTGTTATCGTGATTTTTTCACCAATACTTAAAGTCAACGCATTATGTTGAAATAATCTATTTGCAATGTTGATAGTGTCGGGTTCCGTCATACTAATGTTTGCGACTTGCAAGGGGTAATTGTTTTTATCACAAGCCCAAACCGTTTCAACCGCTTCTTTAGCAGTCATCTGAGTTTTTTTAATCTGAATTGCTTCTTTCGGAATTGTGCCTGTGCCACAACAACAATCAAGAATTGTATCAGACCAATTCTTCACAGTAAGTCGAACTAACAACTTTGCTAATTCGGTTGGTGTTGTATATTGACCGTTTATTGCACGCTTACTTGTAGCAACAGACCCTTCCAATATGTTCTGAAGCGTTTCCTGATTCAAATGGTCTATTCCGTTGCTGCTCAAGAAATTAGAGAATTCAACAAAATCCTGCCACGATAGTTCCGGCAAAGCCTCATTATATCTGACTGCCGAAAAAACGTTATAAAAATCACACTTTTCGGTAATTTTTTTGAAAATTGCATTTGCTTCATTAGGAGTCTTGTCATAGTCAATTTCATCGACTATCATCGCCCCATTTTGTTTGTGTTTAATGATATGTGCAAACAAAATTCTATTTGCCCAGTTTAGGATAATTGTTTTTGCATAAGCCTTATATTTGTCAGTTTCATCTTGTGCGTACTCCGCTTTCACGCTCAGCCACCAACTATCAATGAACGCAGCCATAACAGAGTCTCTAAACGCATTTGCCCGTAAACTTTCTGCAATTATAGTTTTGTTCCTTTGAATTAGAGTTGTAATTGTAGATTCAGATATAATCTGTCCAAGAGGCGCATTGCGAAATTGTCCCGAGACAAAATAACCATTGACCTCTGTGATGATCTCTTCAAGCTGTTTTTCCCAATCGGAACGGTAAGTTTCAACATCCTCTCTTGTATGAATATGGTTTGTTGCATTCCACTGCTTAATCTTTTTGAATGAATTTCCTTCCTCACGAACATACAGTACTGCATATGTGAAATTCCATATCAAGCAACTATTTAGATTAAGTGCAATTGCTTTTCTCTGGGCATCTTTGATGAATGTCTCATCTTCGATGGGAACATCCGGCATTTTGAGTTCCCATCCTTGAAGAATAACACTTTGTTCAACATTGCCATACAGAACAACATCAGGAAACATTGTGTTTCCTCTACCGGTAGAAATGGTATTTTCACCACCAGCTTTTTTAATAACAAGGTCATTATTCTTGGCAATCAAATTGATTTTTGAAATCAAATCTATTGCCCAACTTCGTTCATTGCGACGAACTACTGTTGCCATAACCTCACCTTTTACCTTTCTTCAAAATCTTTAATAAGATTTGTCACTGCTATATGCCGCTTGGTTTTCTTGTCTAATCCTTCCCACGCTAAAAACAGCCGCCTCTTTGCAACATCAATATAGTTTATATCATCTTTTTTGAACAACGCAACATCCTCATTCTTTTCAATTCCGATAAAATTGCGTCCTTCCATCAATGCAGCCACTAAAAATGAGCCACTGCCAAATGTGTTATCCAAAATCACATCGCCTGGATTAGAATACGTGCGAACAAAATATCTGCCTAACTCAATGGGCTTTTGAGTAGGATGAACCACTTCACCTTCGCTTTCTGCTGTCTTTACATAGATAATATCAGTGGGATAGCGTTCTCCATCACTTGAAACGTGAACAGGCTGAAAGTCGCCATAGCTGCCACTCAACTGATTTTTTCTGATACCTTTGTCATAAGGTTCTCCCTGTGTCATTTGAGGATGATATGTAGGTTGCTTTTTATAGAACACACATACATCTTCATGCTTTCTTAATGGCTGTTTTTTGGCGTTAAGAAAATTGGTAGGTTTAGATTTTTCCCAGACCCACTTGTATTTATAATACTTAGGTTGGCTAAGTATTAGATTTGCTGTAAACAACCCTTGTGAAGTAAGTACAACTGCCCCATTAGGCTTAATAATGCGCCAATACTGTTTCCATAACAAATCAAGTGGAATATAACTATCCCATTGATTCTGTGTAATACCATATGGCAAATCACATAGAATCATATCAATTGTCCCATCTGGAATACGTTTCATGCAATCAAGGCAATCTTCTTCAAAAAGACTGTTGACCATAGGGAAAATTGGAGAATTTATATCAATCATAGCCTGTGTCCTTCCGTATCATCAAATTCAAGTATGTCATCGACTCCACAATTCAGCAAAGTAGTTATTTTTGCTAATGTGTCCATAGAAACGCTTTCATTCTTGCCCATTTTGGCAAGCACACTTGTGCTTATACCAGCTGCTTTTCGCATTTCAGTTTTGGTTATTCCTTTATCAATAAGCAGTTTCCATAGTCTATTGTAACTAACCGCCATTGCACTAACCTCCATTATCCAAAATAGTTCATACTAATATCTTAGATAGTATATCACAAGCAGCCGCAAAAGTCAATATTATATTCGTGTATTCGAATATTATATCTGTTCTTTCTATTGCCTGCTTCGACTATACACGGAACTTTATGACTTCTTGAATACTTCCCGAAAAAGAAAAGCCGCCGTCGCTTGACAGCAGCCTTTCCGATAGCTTGTTATGCGTAAATCAAATCGTTTGAAACAACCTCCATAGCGGTGTTGCGGATGCTGTTCATTTTCTGCACCCACAGCATTTGGTTTTCCGCCTTAAGCGCTTCCGTTACGCTCTCCTTTTCGGCAAGTTGTTTTACCAGCCGAGAGAACAGTTCCTCTGCCTGCTCGTTAAGGTCTGCAAGGTAATCGTTCAGCTTGCCGGTAGTCAGCAGCTCGGCATACAAGCAGACCTTGTGCTTGCGGATATACCGCAGGTGTCGCTGTCCCCAAATGCCGATGGGTCTGCCCTCCGGCTCGTCCTCTCCAGCAATCAGATAGTAGTCCCCGACAAGCTCATAGCGCAAGCCTGTCCGCTGGTCTGTGATGAATTTTTCCATTGTGTGTTCCTCCTTGAATTCATATTGCTTCTCCGACTTTCTGCTCGGATTGCTTACGGTGATAATAGGCAAGCTGTTTCTGTCTGCGGTTGATGGTTTTACATTCCTCGGAACACAGCACCTCCTGACCGTTGGACGGCCAGAAGGGCTTGCCGCAAATCTTGCAGACCTTTTGACGGAAGGTGTGCTCTCCCTTTTCGGCAAAGCGTTTCTTCTCTTTTTCTGCCTGCTGATGGGCTTTTGTGCAGTCAGTATTGCAAAACCTCTGTCCTGTGCTGTTCGGATAAAACTCCTTACCGCACTGTTCGCAGATACGCTTCGGGTACTTATGCCCATCATTCGCCGCCCAGCGTTCCGCCTTTGCTTTGGCTTGATGGGCAACATTGCTCTCACGCTGCCGGTTCTTCTTGCGCTTGGCTTTTTCCGCCGCTTCTTGCTCGGCTTTTTGTCTTGCTTCGGCAATTTCCTTTTCGGAAAGCGGGAGGTCAAACTGCCCGATGAAGTTATAGTAGATGTCCACCTGCTGCTGTCGGTTCGGCTTCTTGCCTATGGCTTCGTGAACAACGATTTTATCAATTAGTTCACACGCCATCTCTTTTGTCAGCTCTGCGGGCTGCTTATACTTCTTGATGAGCCTGATAAACCGCCCGATATGGGCAGAGGACGCTTTCGTTTGCTCCAGCTTCTCCTGAATTTCCGACACTTGGCTCTCAAGGCTGTCCTGTTCAGTCGAGTATTTCTTCATCAGGGACTTGTACTGCTTTTCGGGCAGCAGACCTGAAATGAAATTCTCATAAAGATTTCCAATCAGGCGGTCAAGCTCATTCAGCCTGCGGTTGATTGTCTGAAGCTCTTCCTTCTGCTTTTGCGGTTTGCCGTTCGCCTGTGCTTCCCATTTGCATTTCAGTTCTTCGGCAAAGCCACGCTCATCTGCGATAATGTGGCTTGAAAGGCGTTGGATAGAGCGCAGTACCAGCTGATAGAGGACTTTGTCGCTGATATGATGGATGGTGCAGTTCACGGTTCTGTTTCCGTAGCTGCTGCATCGGAACGAATGATAGGGTTCTCCGCTTTTATAGTAGTTCGTCTGATAAGACATCTTACTGCCGCAATCGTAACAGTACACAAGACCGGGCAGTAAGCATTCCTCTTGGTGTGTTCCTTCCTTTATGCGGCGTGTGGCGTGCTTCAAGCCTCTGTGTGCCCGTTCCCACAGCTCGCTGTCTACAATAGGCTCGTGGGTGTCCTCAAACACAAGGCGTTCTTCATCGGTGGCAAAGCGGCGTTCATCGGTCTTAAAGTTCGTTCCGATGGTCTTTCTCAACACTGTATGACCGAGATATTCCTGTCGGCCTAATATCTCCCTAACCGTGTTTGCGTTCCAGTTTGTGCAGCCGTACTCTGCTTTTCGGTTACATTGCTCGGGGTGATATTGGAGAGTGTATGCCGATGGAATCAGCACCTTTTCCTCCGTTAGCTGTCTTGCGATTGCCGGAGGTGTTAAGCCCTCTGCCGCAAGCTCAAAGATGTGTTTTACCACCTGAGAAGCAACAGGATCGACCACTAAGGTCTGTTTATCTTCGGGCAGTCGATTGTAGCCGTAGGGAATGCTGCCGGAGCAGCGTTTTCCATCGCTCATACGGGACAAGAAGATGGACTTTATCTTGTTGCTGGTGTCCTTGGCGTACCACTCGTTCATTATGTTGAGGAACGGGGTGAAGTCGTTATCCTGCGGCTTGTCGCTGTCCACACTGTTATTGATTGCAACAAAGCGTATCTGCTTCTTGGGGAACAGAATCTCGGTATAAAAGCCGACCTCAAGATAGTTTCTGCCGAAACGGCTCATATCCTTGACGATAATCGTGCCAATTTTTCCGGCTTCGGCTTCTGCAAGCATTGCCTGAAATCCGGGACGGTTGAAGTTACGCCCTGTGTAACCGTCATCGGTAAAATGCTTGATATTCGTCATACCGCTTTTGCGGGCAAAATCTTCGAGCAATCTCTTTTGATTCAGTATCGAGTTCGATTCGCCCTGCTGCTCATCATCCTTGGACAGCCTTTCATAGAGGGCTGTAACTCTATCAAAATCCCTGATTTTAGGCACTTTCTGACCTCCTTTCCACCTTTTATTCGTAGCCGTGTTCAATGAACTGCTTGCAATATATATCCTAAAACTTCTTTTCCGTTCGGGTCAAGGATTACAAAAGAGGTATTGCACTGCATAAGGTTGGGCTTACAGTAAAATCTTGTTTTACCTGCACCGGAACCGCCGCATACCAGTGTATTCAGATTTCGTCTGTGCTTTTTCGCATTCAATCCGATACGGACATTCTGCGTCATCAGCTTGTTATCGGAATACGGAGACTGTCTGTACTTCTTATCCACGGCTCTTGCATTGCCCCATTTTGCAGAACCGTGTTCCTCCCGCCTGCGGTAGTTTCTCTGTGTGGAGAAATATATCCCGATACCCATTCCATAGCACAAAAGCAAAATGAGGACAGTTTTCACACTGTCCTCACAAACTTCTATATGAAACGGATTGTTAAATACATTCATCAGGCTCGGCAATATCTCCGGCAATCCGCCTTTAACTGACGGAGCTATGAGAAGTGCCAGCCACACAACCGGAACAATACCGATGACAGAAAGAATAATCGCAGACTGTCTTTCGTTATCTCGCATCGCCGGAGCGTTCCTTTTCGATAACCTTGAATTTTTTCTTTGGGGCAGTCCCGACCTTGATAATCAGGTCGTCCACAGCATCGGTTGATTTCCCCTCGTTCATTAAATCTGTTTTCTCATCATTAAGAGAACGGATAACGATACCGTGTTCATAATCATCCAACGCTATATGGTAAAGTTCTTCTTTTGCCATATCAGTACCTCTTATCTTTCATAATCTTTTGAGCGTGCCTGCTTTTTCTTATACAGTTCATCGGACACACGGGAATGAATATCTGTCATCGCATTTCTCGTCTTGGATAGTTCAAAACGAATGTCCTTCGGCTCTTTGTTTGCCAGCTTATCCGGAATACGGTTGATGGCAAAATTCTGTGTATCAATACCGTACTTTTTGCAAAGCATATATCCGATACACACCGCCTGAAAGCCCATATCGGAACGACTGTAACTGTCGCTGTTGATGGAAAGCTGTGCGTGTCCCAGTTCCTGTGCTACGCACTGAGCAATCGCTACGCTGTCTCCCACATCACGTTTTACATACAAGGTTTGCTCCTCATTGTTGTAAAACGCTGCCATATTCGGATAGGGGAGGTCGTTTGTTGCTTCTACATTCACAGGAGAAGAATCAAGCATTGTGGTAATCAGTGCTTTCGGGTCACGATTAGCTGTCGGTGCAGGCGGTCGTTTCCCATTGGTCTGTGCCACATCAAACACTTTCTTCACATTGTAGGAAATGCCTGTTGTTCCGTCACGCTTTGCATATTCTACCGGTTCAAGAATGGATATGCTCTTAGCACCTTTTGTAATTTTAATGTTGTCTTTGCTCCAGTCATCAAAATCTTTAAGCTGTACCGCCTGCGGATACTGCTTGTAAATCAAAAGTGCGTTGACTGCCGAATATCTGTCAAGTCGGCTCTGTGTATCAAGGAACGCTTTGAATTTCTCCGGCGAAGATACAATCTCTTTCGCCGCTTCATCCGCAAGCTGATACACACCGTCTTTCTCGGCTCGTTTCTTCTCAGCATATTCCTCTTTGGAAAGTCTCGGTCGCTGACCGCCTGCTTTTGCAGGAGTAAAATTTTCTGTCATTGTAATTACCTCTCTTTCGGTTTCTTGGATTTTGTTTTCGGCTGTTGGTGTACCGTCTGCTTCGGTACAGAAGGATGCTTTGCCTTATCTGTTTCCGGCTCTTTGCGTTCTGCTTCTTTTTGCTGTTTTGCCTGAGCCTTATAGCGGTCAAGTTTCTCTTTAACCGATGGCTTCTTCTGTCTGTCAACAGCAATACCCTTATCAGTTTGCATATCTTCCGGCTCTGAGTTTTGCCTTGACGGAGGGTTTTTGTCCGTTTTGGCGGTTGTGGGGTTTGACTGTGCGTTTTCCTCTTTCTGAAGTGGTTTTCGTACAGCTTCCTCCGTGATGATTTCATTCTTGGATTTTGTCGGCTTATCTTTTTCCACGGCTTCTCGTTTTTCAACCGCCTTCTGCGATTCTGTTACGATTGCCGCCTTATCCACCTTACCGAGTTCAAATCTCTCAACGATTCTCTGAATTTTGGAAGCGTCCTCTGCACGGGCAATAATATCAATCGGTACATTATCGCCCTTTGTGTTTTTATCCCTGAGTACGCAGTAGAGAACGCCGTAGCGTTTTGCCTGCTCGGTAAACTTCTTCAAGTCCTTGTTGGGGATAGAAAACACCTTCAGCTCCTTGCCCGACTTAATCATATTAGTAAGTCGAGCCTTGCCTTTTGTTTTCTGTTCCTGTTTGGGAACAGAGACTAAAAGAACGGCAATATTCTTTGCTGCCGCTCCGCTTAATTTTGCGGCTACTTCAAAGCCTTCAAGCGATAGCCTGACGACCTGTTCTGCCGCATCACCTCCGTTTGTCATTACGGTTCTGCTCCTTTCGTTCTTGTTTTTCTTCGTAAACTCTTACCGTTTCAAGGTTGGCTTCAATAACCTTTGACCTTTCGGCTATGTCATCACAAAGACCGACCTCTTTGCGGAGAGTCCACAGCTTGCTCGTGATTGCCGTAATCTGCTCTTTGACATTTGATAGCTCATCGTCACTCAAATTTCTTCTTAACTGTTTTCGCAGGTGCGTTCTATCGTCAGTCAAGGATTTGATTTGCGACAACACGGACTCTTTATATGAGAAAAGCTGCTCGTCGGTAGAAATGTTCTCCCGTCCAAGCAGCCTTGTCTCCTGAGTGATTTTGTCGAGCTTCAGCAAATCTTCTTTCAAAAGATAGTGAAGCCTTGCGGTATTCTGTTTTTTGTACTTCGGCAGATAACCCAGCTTATAGCAGTAATGCAGATACAGCCCATACAGTCCGCCGACCTTTTTGACTTTGTGTTCTCTTGTGGGCATTCGGTACTGCCTGACTCTTACCGTTTCCTTTGCAAAAGGAACGATAAGAACCTTTTGATTTTCCGTCAGCCTACGCTTGATTGCGTCCTCGGTATAATTCTCTCCGAGTGATTTAAGTCGTATCGGCTTCTTGTATCCTTTCGGGACAATCGTCCAATACTTTCGACTGTCGCTGAGACAATGTTCATAGCCCATCTGAGTCAGGATATAATCAAAGTTCTTTAAGTTGGTGCTGTGTGCAATCGCTTCATCAATGGCGTCACGGGTCATTGAATATCGGCTCGGCATACCGGCTTGTTCCTGCTTGTAGTAATAAGAGGATTGCTTACTGCGGTTTGGGTTCGGATTGTAATACAGTCCGTACTTTTCACAGAGACGGTGGGCAACCAAACGGAACTTGAACCACGCTTTTTCATCTCCCCATAACCGCTTGCCGTCTACAAAGGAAACGGAGTT
>OGLR01000808.1_pt1 | contig 12378 bp, 11 predicted proteins | sample 1572931 | NCBI WGS metagenome assembly OGLR01 (sample SAMEA2581997, study PRJEB24529) | metagenome | biome: Human gut stool | place: China | collected 2011 | reverse complement strand
TGTAAACGGCACTACTTATGGGGGTGGTGGCAGTTCTAAGGTACATCCTTGGCATGTTACTTCTGTTCTGCAAGGGATAGAGGCGGAATATCCCGATGCGGAAGTGTGGTATGCGGAAGGAATATCCAATGCATATAAGCCGAGATTGTTCCGTTCTGCTAAGTTTTATACCGAGGATGGAAAACAAGGGCTGAGAGCAAAATATTATAAAATGGGGCAAGGCGACGGCAGTGCTTTGCCCGATAAGCTGATGCAGCAACAGGCGAAGGCGGCGGGAAGAACGGAAGATAGTCATAATGGTGTTTCTGCTGTTTCGTCTTCTGTCTCTGCAAAAAGTTCGGACAAGGAGCCGGTGATGGAAAGAATCGACCGGCATGTGGATTTCTCTTGGTGGGGAACTCCGAAGGAAGGTTTGGGCGAGGATTATCGTGTGGAATGGGAAGGCTATGTTCCCGTGGAACGGAATGACAGTCTTCTGTTCTTTGTTGACGCACAAGGAGGATACCGTTTGTGGATTGACGGAAAGTTGTGCCTGGATGCCTCTGCTTCTCAGTCTTTTGATTGCAGGCAAGTAGCAGTGGACGGTCAGAAGGGGGCACGGCTGCATGTGAAGTTGGAATACATTAATCTTCTCAATCTGGTAGTCGTTTCTGTTTTGAGACGAGCGGCTTATCAGGTCGCCAAGGAAACCTGCAAGGAACAGCTGCGTTCCAATGAGCATTGTGGTGAGTGCGATGTAGAACCATGGCGAGTCTGTTATCAGCCGTTGTGGAATGTGGTTGAAAAGCGCATACATCTTGTCTGCGCCAATAAATACGACAGATATGAAACCTATGAAGAACATTATAGAGCCGAGAAAACCGAACACGTGCATCGGCTTTTTGCCGAATGTGCTCAGGAACCACAATGTCAGCAGGTCGAGGTAGCCGTTTACAAATCTGTTCAGCCCCATAAATTTCGATGTTCCGTATTTTCTTGCCTGATGTTGCACTACCTTCTCGCCAATCTTGTCGAAACCTGCGTTTTTTGCAAGATACGGTATGTAGCGGTGCATCTCGCCATAGACCTCGATGTTCTTAACCACATCCTTTCTGTATGCTTTCAGGCCGCAGTTGAAGTCGTGAAGATTTTTTATGCCGCTGATTTTTCTTGCGGTGGCATTGAAAAGTTTTGTCGGTATGGTTTTTGATAACGGGTCGTAGCGTTTCTGCTTGTAGCCCGAGACGAGGTCGTAGCCGTCTGCGGTTATCATCTTGTAAAGCCCCGGTATCTCGTCGGGCGAGTCTTGCAGGTCGGCATCCATTGTTATAACCACGTCGCCCTGGGCCTCTTTGAAACCGCAATACAACGCCGGGCTCTTTCCGTAATTTCTGCGGAATTTGATACCCTTGGCGTTAGCCGACTTTTTTGCCAGCCCCTCAATAATCTCCCACGACTTGTCTGTAGACCCGTCGTTGACGAATATCACCTCAAACGAAAAGTTGTTGGCTTTCATAACCCTTTCTATCCACGCATAAAGCTCGGGTATTGATTCTTCCTCGTTGAAAAGAGGCACTATTATCGAAATGTCCATATTCTTGTCTGTTTATTTTGTTGTCGTTTATGTTCTTGCTGTTGTTTATGTTCTTGCTGTTGCTCTTTTTCCTATGAGTGCCAAAGGCAGGCTTAGCAGAAGCCCGATAAAAAGGTTTTGCATCATAAAAATTAAAGACAGCTCTATAGGCTTTAGATTTGCAAACTGGGTGGCTACAAGATTTATCTCGTCAGCCGAAATGCCCTGTTCCTGATATATTGGCGTAAGCATTCTAACGGTGTCGTTGAGCATCGTGGCCATTCTGCCGCCATCAAGAAGCGTAAAGTACAGGTATTGCGCCAGTGCAAAAATCAGCGACGCATAGAAAAAAGTGTAGCACGAATATGCAAAACCTCTTCTGAACGACATCACGCCGTCAAGGGCATAGTCGCGGAATTTCATCATCCGCCAGCCTACAATGAATGGGGTTGCCATTGCCAGCAGGTTGCCGAATGAGTATTGCGGGCTGTAGATTATGGATGCAAAACTTGTCACCCATGCCAAAGCCAGTATTGCGCCGTCTTGACGGGCAAATGCTTTTAATTGAACTAATGCTGTTACGTTTATCATATATGGATGCAAAATTACGCATTTTCTCTATAATATAAGGTATAAGCCTCTAATTTTTTCATTTTTTTGTCATATTAAAACATTATTGGTAACTGTCAGCTTTCATATTTTTAGCCACATAGTCAGAGCCTCTTGTTTTATTCGCCTGTTATTGTATGCTCGTTGAGATAAGTGCGGCCTGCCGGCTGAAAACTTTCTGACGAACGTTTATGCCTGGTAATTATTCTTGACGTTTTTGTGATCTTCTTCCGTATATGTTGCCAAAGTCATTAGTGTCCGTTTAAAAACGCATGCGGCTGCGCTGGCAAACAGATTATTAATCTTATCGCCAACAGATTAATAATCTTATCGCCAACAGATTAATAATCTTATTCAGAACGCATATGTAAGCGTTTGCCAACGCAGAGGGAAGCATGAGCGCATTTATAAGAATGTGTTTGGAAAATTGCTTACAATACTGTTGTCTTGAATATAGTAGAGCCGTTACATGCAATTCCATATACTTCCATATAATATATGACCGAATTGCTTGTCAATGGCGAGGATGCCGCCTCTGTCTGGTTATGGCTAAAGTGCCGGACGATAGATGTAAAGCTGATGCGGTGGCTTTAACCACTTTTCTGGCAGATGTGATGATAGTACAACGTTCTCCTAATATGAATATAAATGAAATGTTTTGTTTCAACGATCTCTTTTTTCCCAAACAGGAATAAAGACAAATTTAGAATTTTAAAAGTAGATGACCATAATAAATTGTAATTACAACATTTATCGTTTTCTTTTATGTTGGAAACAATAAATCTTTTTCCTTGGCATTTTTTTATTTCTAAATGCTTTATACGTATCTTAATTTTCATACCTTATATGTTTTAGGGGATTACAGGGGGATTATACTTTTAAAAACACCCTATAAGCATGGAGGCTTTAGGTACTTACCATTATCGTCAGTAACTATGCAGTTGTTTTGTTTCATAAATGAACGTAAATTGCCGTAAGTTGTGAAAAGATGTTAAGCAAAATGCTTTTTTTATGAAACAATTCTCTTAATCGGATAAAAAGCATTACCTTTGCACCCGCTTTGGAAAAGTATTAGAGACAAACCTCAGCGATTTTTTTTATATGGGTAAGTCTCATACGGCCAGCTCCTTGAAAATCCCCCAGGATGGGAACATAGCAAGGGTATCAGGTCGTAGCGGCGCGATATGAATCGCTTGCCCACCCGCCTCTTTAGCTCAGTTGGCCAGAGCACGTGATTTGTAATCTCGGGGTCGTTGGTTCGAATCCGACAAGAGGCTCAAAAAGATGTACCACGAAAATGGTACGTCTTTTTTTTCAATTGTCCATTTTGTGGACAACATTTTTATTTTGTCAGCGCAAAACTCATATTTTTTGTTTACCTTTGCACCTTAAACAGAAAAGACGAGCAAGAAAATGATATATCCAAAGAATTTTGAGGCAAAAATAGGATTTGACGAGATAAGGACGTTGGTTAAGGAGCGTTGCCTGTCGACACTCGGCAAGGGAAAGGTTGACGAGATGACTTTTTCTGACAATGCTGAGACCATTTCCCAATGGCTTGAGCAGACTCGTGAGTTCCGCCGCATTCAGGAAGAGGCTGACGATTTTCCATTGCAGTTTTTCTTTGATGTAAGGGATGCCATAAAACGCATCAGACTTGAAAACACGCATTTTGAGGAGAACGAGCTATTTGACCTCAGACGGTCGTTGCAGACAATAAACGACATTGTGAGATTTCTGAAGAGGGCCGAGGACTGTGGAGAAGGGCAAGAGCCGAAACCTTTGTACCCGGCACTTTATGCCCTGACAATGGAGGTTGCTGTATATCCGCAACTCGTTAGGGCCATAGACCAGATTTTGGATAAATTCGGACACATAAAGGACAATGCATCGCCCGAGTTGCTCACAATAAGGCGTGAGCTGGCAAAGGCGGCAAACAGCGTCTCGAAAACTCTTTACGGAATTTTGCGCTCGGCACAAAGTGAGGGACTTGTAGACAAGGACGTTACGCCGACATTGCGCGACGGCCGGCTCGTAATTCCTGTAGCGCCTGGGCTGAAGAGGCGTATAGGCGGAATAGTTCACGATGAGAGCGCAACTGGAAAAACGGTTTTCATAGAGCCTGCGGAGGTTGTTGAGGCTAACAACAGAATCAGGGAATTGGAGAGCGAGGAAAGGCACGAGGTGATTAGAATTTTGACGGCCTTCACAAATCAGGTCCGTCCCCACGCTGCCGATATCCTCGATTCGTATTCCTTCCTCGCAACCGTAGATTTTATAAGGGCGAAAAGCGAATTGGCACGTCTGGCCGGAGCCATTGAGCCAGAAGTTGTTGGCAAACCCCATATAGACTGGATTCAGTCGCGCCACCCGTTGTTGCAGCTGTAGTTGGAAAAGCAGGGTAAACAGGTTGTGCCGCTCGACATTTTTCTGGATGCAGAGAAACGCATGTTGATTATCTCAGGACCAAATGCCGGCGGAAAATCTGTATGCCTGAAAACTGTCGGACTATTGCAGTATATGGTGCAGTGCGGACTCAGCATTCCTGTCGGTGACAGGTCCACGGTTGGCGTTTTCAAGGACATAATGATTGATATTGGCGACGAGCAAAGTCTGGAAAACGACCTGTCGACATATTCGAGCCATCTGCTCAACATGAAAAACATGATGAGACAGGCAAACCCTGCGGCTCTCATTCTGATAGACGAGTTTGGTACGGGTACGGAGCCACAGATTGGCGGAGCCATTGCAGAGGCCGTACTCGGGCAGTTCTGCGCAAAAGGTGCATGGGGAGTTATAACTACGCACTATCAAAATCTTAAACATTTCGCCGACTCTCACGAAGGTGTTGTGAACGGAGCCATGCTTTATGACCGGCACGAGATGAAGGCTCTTTTCCAGCTTGCCATTGGCAGGCCGGGAAGCTCGTTTGCCATAGAGATTGCACGAAAGACGGGACTGCCCGAGGAGGTGATAAAAATGGCTTCGGATATAGTCGGCAGCGACTACATTCAGAGCGATAAATATTTGCAGGATATTGTGCGCGACAAACGATATTGGGAGGCAAAACGGCAGGCTGTTCACCAAAGGGAGAAAGAGCTTGAGAGACAAATTGCAAAATACGAGGCTGACGTGGCGGAGCTGGCTAAAAAACGGAAGGAAATTCTGACAAAGGCAAAAACAGATGCGGAGGAGCTTCTGAAAGAGAGCAACCGGCGCATAGAAAACGCCATACGTGAGATAAGGGAACAGCAGGCAGAGAAGGAAGAGACGAAGAAAATCAGGGAGGAGCTGAACGGGTTTAGAGCTGATGTGGCAGAAATAGACACGATGGCTATGGATGATAAGATAGCCCGAAAAATGGAACAAATCAAGTTGCGGAAAGAACGTCACGCCAAGCACAAGAGTGAGAAAGAGGAAAAGCAGAAAAAAGCTGCGGAGAGCCTGAGGCAGGCTGCGCTGAAAGAGGAGAAAAAAGCAGGAAAGGCAAAACTCGAGGTCGGCGATACTGTTAGGATAAAGGGTATGAAGACTATTGGTGTCATTGAGGCTGTTGACGCAAAAATGGCGACTGTGATTTTCGGCGACATGCGCACCAAGATGAAGACCGAACGCCTTGAATATGCAGAACAGAAAGAGAAGCAGGAGGATTTGGCCACAAAACTTCAGGCTTATTCTGTGAGCAAGACGACTCGGGAAACCATAGACAGCCATAAATCTACGTTCAGGCAAGACCTTGATGTGAGAGGCATGCGTGGCGACGAGGCACTGACGGCTGTCCAGTATTTCATCGACGATGCCATTCTTGTTGGCATGCAGCGTGTCAGAATTCTGCACGGCAAGGGCAACGGCATTCTGCGCCAGCTCATACGCCAGTATCTTGGCTCGGTGCCAAATGTAATCCATTATGCCGACGAGCATGTGCAGTTTGGCGGTGCGGGAATTACCGTAGTGGATTTGTAAAATTCTGAAAATTAAGATATTATGACAAAAGGATATGTACACAGTATAGAGACTTTCGGCTCGGTAGACGGACCTGGAGTAAGATTTATTATCTTTATGCAAGGGTGCCCGATGAGGTGCCAGTATTGCCACAATCCCGATTCGTGGCAGACAAGGGCAGGGCAGGAGATGACGGCTGACGAGCTTTTGGAGAAGGCCATGCGCTACAAATCGTATTGGGGCGAGAATGGCGGAATTACCGTCAGCGGAGGTGAGGCGCTCATGCAGATGGACTTTCTGATGGAATTGTTCTCAAAAGCCCATGAGATTGGAATAAACACCTGTCTCGACACCTCGGCACAGCCTTTTAAACGGGAACAGCCGTGGTTCGGAAAATTTGCGGAGCTGATGGCTGTCACAGATACCGTACTGCTCGACATCAAACACATTGATAATGAGGAGCACCGCAAACTGACACGTTTCGGAAATGAGAACATTCTCGATTGTGCGCGTTATTTGGCAGAAATCAATAAGCCCGTATGGATTCGCCATGTCCTTGTACCGGGCATCACCGATAATGACGAATATCTGCAGCGGCTTGCCGGCTTCCTGAAACCCATGGGAAACATAGAGCGCATAGATGTGCTGCCATATCATACATTGGGCGTGTTTAAATACGAAAAACTCGGTATTCCGTATCCGCTTGACGGTGTTTCCGCACCAACTCTTGAGCGTGTGGAAAATGCAAGAAGAATATTGGACATGGGATAGAAAACTGGAAAAAAGGAACAATCTGTATATGCTCTTTGCTTAACGAAACAAAAACAAAATTAAAACAAAGAAAAATATATACTATGATATGTTTTTTATCGTTATATTTGCAGTATCAATAACTAAAAATCAGGAGGAAATTATGAGGATAATTAATGATATTGCAGCGTATATAAAGAGCGTTACAGATTTGATATGGAATTTCATCCTTAACAGAGACTCGTATCCGGAAAATGCGCAGCTTGCCGTATTGCCAGAATTAATGGAGACCGTAATTGATAATCCTGCTGAATGCAAGGGATGTGATTTCTATGATATCAAGATGCTCATGTCGGTTGATGCCAACGGTAATCTCTCGCCTAATGAGCGTGCTATCAGAAATATGGCAAACAGATATTTCTGACGGATGTTTAAGATGCGGCTTATTGCATTGTCTATAGAAGCCTGTAAACTTTTCCTTGCTGTATTTTCGTGGATGAAATTGTTTTGTAAACAGGCTTATAATACTAAAAACCGGCTCGGAATTTTCTCTGAGCCGGCTTTTTAATTCTATTAAATTTGATTTTTTTATTCAGTAACTGTTACCTGGCGGGACTTTGTCTCCATAACGGTCTTCTCAGCCTTTCCGTCTACGATTACGCAACGGTTCTTGTCGTTCTCGGCGAATGGCTGAACGGTGTCGCCCTTAGAATCGGTGACGATGCGGTTGGCATCAAGATTGTACTTCTTGACAAGGTCGCTCTTGAAAGCATCGGCACGCTTCTGGGCGTATTTCTTGTTGATTGTCGGATTTCCCGTACCCTTGTCGGCATATCCAACGACTGTTACATTAGCCTCGGGATATGTCTTGAGGAAGTCGGCGATGCGGTCCATCTGTGCATTCTTAGCCTGAGCGTCAGACTCGCGGATGTTGTAGAACTTTTCCTCGTGGAGTGTTACAGGAACCTTCTTGTAGATGGTGTCAACAACTGTGATAATCTTTGGCTCTGGTTTTGGCTCTGGGGCTACAACAGGTGCAGGCTCCTCAACTACTGCAGGAGCAGGCTTCTTGTATTTGTGGCCGAAGCGGAAACTGATACCCAACATTGCGCTGAGCTGCCAGTCGTCAGCATCGTTCATCTTTGAGTTGAAACGGTCGTCAAGGCTGTTTGCGTTGATTTCGAGCGAAACGCCTACAGGCTTTGTCACGTTGGTTTCCAGACGCAGACCGGCGCGTATGTTATGGCTCAGACGGTTGTTGTCCCATACCAAAGGCATGTTGAGACCGGGATTAGCGGCAGCCATGGCGTTTGCCTCGTCGTTGTTCCAAGAGTTTGTCAAGCCTATACCTCCGAGCAGGATTACGTTAAGAGGGTGTGAGCCAGTCTTGGTTTTGCTGAAAAGATTTGTGAGGTTTACAAGCAGGTCGAGATCTGTCGTGATGTAATTCCACTTGTAGTAGCCAAGATCGTTGAAACCGCTTTTAGCCTGCCAGCCATTTACGTGGAGGCGGGCACCTACAGAAGGTGTGAAATAACGTCCGATAGAGAAAGCTCCTACCGGGGTAATCAATTTGTCCATTTTCGCATCAGTAAGTGTTGTTTGTACGCCACCCTGCGCTTCGATGAAGTTGTAAGATTTCAGCTCGCCCTTGTCATCTTGTGCATACGCTGCGCAAGTAAAAAGCATTGCTGCCGAAGCAATAAGTAATTTTGTGTACTTCATAATTATTCTTAGGTTTATTGATGATATTTCCTTTTTTTTGCAAAAGTAATTGAAAAGATTGAAAAAACCAAACTAAAGTGAGTTTTTTTATAGTTTATATTCTTGATATGCTGACAGTTGGCGCTTTTGGCGGTTAGTCAATTACTGTCAGCACGTTTCCGTCAACCCTGAAATGGATGTCGTGGTTGCCAAATGACATGCCGTATATCTTGTCTGCCGATTCGTGGTAATGGGGTCTCGGGTCAAGGGCCAGTGCCTTGCGCAGAGTCTCAAGTTCCGCTGCTGTATATTTGTTTGAATAGCCGTCGGGAAAGTTGACTTCCAGCCAGTTTATAGGTGTGGAGTCGACAAAGCCCGAGCGGGCGTTTGGGTGACTGTCGGCGTAGACTATGTAGGGCTTTATGTCGAAGATGGGTGTGTTGTCCATGAGGTCGCCACCCCGTACATGAATTATAGGGCCTTGAGGTGTGCCGTATTCAATGTGGCTTATTTTCACCGACGACAGTCCGATGTTGTTCGGCCTGAATGGTGAGCGTGTGGCAAATACCCCCATACGCTTGTTGCCGCCAAGAAGAGGCGGACGTACCATAAGGCTGGCTGGCTTGTGCCTGTTGGCTGAAAATTCCCACAGCAGCCATATATAGTCGAAATCTTCCAGACCTTTTATCGCATCCTTGTTGCGGTATGCCGGCTCGAAAACAATCTCGCCTTCAAGTTCTTCGACAAGTCCGCTTTGTTTTGGTATGCCGAATTTTGAGGTAAACGGCGAGCGGAAATGAGCTATAGGGTAAATTTCCATGGTTGGTTGTTCTGCTATAGTGCGGAGATATAGTCGTAAAGTTTCTGCAGATAGGCTTTCCCTTTGCTTAGGTTCTCGCCTTTCACGGTTCCCTCGTCAACAGCCGTCTTGCCCGATTTGTTTTCGTATATTATGGTGTTGTTGGCTGTTATCATTCCGAAAAGGTCGTTGACCGTGAAGAAGGCAAAGTGTGGTATGTTGGGGCATAGCAAATCTTTGCTGAATATCATGTCGTTGTGCTCTATGCCTAATTGTCCAAGCAGTGTAGCGGCTATGTCTTGCTGTGAGCCGATAGTTTTTATTTCCTCTGGCGAGGGAACGGCCGCCCCTGTCAAAATCTGAGGAATGTGGTAGTGCCCTAAATCATGATTGTCGATGCCTCTGGGCCAACATCCCTGATGGTCGGGGACTATAATAACGAGGCTGTTTTCCCATTTGCCGCCGCGCCTCAGATTGGAGACGAATTTGCCCACACAATCGTCCGTATAGGCGAAAGCGTTAAGGCGCTCGTCGGCAAGTCTTTTGTATGGTACGTCGAAAGGCTCATGGGAGCTTGAGGTCTGCAGCACACGAAAAACTGGCTGCTTTGTTTTTTCTGTTTTTATATCGCTCCAAAGCCTGTTGAACACTTTGTCGTCAGGAGCTCCCCATTTGCTCAGACGGTCTTTGATGGGGAAGTCTACATCGGAGACGATATCTTTGAAACCTTGCCCGACAAGGTATGAGCGCATGTTTGTGAAATCGGCATCGCCGCCGTAATAATATTTCAGCTTGTAGCCGTTGTCTGTCAGGTGTTTGGCTATAGACGGAAGGCTGGCGGTCTTCTTAGGATATTTCATTATGCTCATAGTCGGCTGTGCGGGGAAACCGCCCAATATGGCTACCAGTCCGCGGTCTGTTCTGAATGAGTTGGCATAGAAATTTGTGAAGAACAAGCCCTCTGCCGAGAGTCTCTTTAGATTTGGCACGGCATCGGTTTCCCATAGCTTCATTGAAAAACTCTCCAATATAACGAGGTATATGTCTGGACGTTTTGTGTTTAGCTTTATTTCGGCTCCCTCTGAGCTTGTATTTGTCAGCGTTGCAAATATAGAGTTGGCCTCGCTGTCGCTCATAAAACGGTATTGGCTTGCAAAATCTTCCTGATGCGAGACAGACTCAATAAAACTGAACAGCGGATTTACGGCAGCATGGTTCAGCAGGGCGGTGTCTGAGAAATATGCCCTTCCCGTATTTGCCGTAGATACCGTTATCCCGCCCCGTATCGGTATTATTAGCAGTGCTGTAAGCAATACCATTACGGTTGTCGGGACAATGCGGTTGCCCTTTGGCTTGTTGGCGTTAAATCCGCTATGTTTGTAGGATATCAGCAGCCAATAGAATGTCAGGAAAATGAGTGTGGCAAACAGTAGTATGGTGATAAATCCCGCCGCAGCCATCCATATCGTCATGCTTGCCATGGCATCGGCTGGTGATGACAGAAAATAGAACAGTGGGGTAGAGTCTAATGGAAATCCCCAGTAGCCGTAAAGCCCAATGTTGACAGCAAAGGCTGTGGAGACAATAATGCTGGCTATGGCCTGGTAAGTCAGGATGGCCGGTTTGAGTTTCTTCGGCTTTATCCACAAACTTACTATTAACATTAAAGCTGTTATGCTGGACAAATAACCCGATAAAGAGCAGTCAAGGCTCAGCCCATGGTATATAACATCGAAAATATCTGATACAGATAATGTGCCAGACAATTTGTCATGGTAAAAAATCATGAATAGTGGCTTTTGTACGGCAAAAACCACTATCCATAATGCAAATGTCTCAATGAGAGTAAATATGCGTCTGCCCATTTGTTTGTGTATCAAAGCAGTACGGTCTCCTCGCCTTTCTGGGCCTCAAAGAATGGAGGCTCATCGCGCAATGAGATATTGTCGTATATAAAATCTGCAACAACGGTGTTCTCCTCGTTGGGAACCACAAGTCCCATCTTCCCGTCTTTCTGTGCTATCACAGGCAGGGTTGTCAAATCGTCCACGTATACGTAAGGTGTTCGCAGAAAATCATAAACAGGCTGAAGAAGTATGTTGCCGTCTGCATCTTTCATTCCGTATTTGCCATTCTCCTCAAAAACTTCGTGGAAGCGGATGTACTTTTCTTTCATACGGTTCAGATAGTAAACCATGCGGCGCTTGTCGTTTGCCATTTCCAAAAAATATGCGAATGTGTCGCAATAGTTTGCCATGGCCCGTGTCAGCACGATTTTCCAGTCTAAACCGCTTATGGCTTTGCGGTTCAAGTCGATGTAAAGAGCAATGGCGTGCTCCTTTTCTTTGACAGTCAGACTTTTCAGTCTCTCTTCAAAGAGGAGCATTGTTGTCTTGCTGCCCGACATGCCTTTTATATAGCGGTGAATCTGACGCCCAATCTCGTCGCAGATGAATTTGTCTATCTGACGCTCTTCTATGGGGTCAATCCAAATCTCTTCCTTTCTGTTGTCTTCGTTGTTTGCCATAAATAGTCAAGATTATGAGTTTGTAACACTTTTGTAATCTTTTGGGCAAAATTACAAAATTAAATCTATAACTCCAAATATTGTCCGCTTTTTCCGTATGTTTTTTCTGAACAATAATTGCCTTAAAGTATCTTATGCCCATTTTATACATAACAAACCGCAAATTGTTAACCGCTGTTAAATTTGTAATTTTCTTCCGTAAAGATTTGTTAGTTCCAAAAAATAGTCTTACCTTTGCACTCGCTTTAAGACCAAAGCCTGTTTCTAAACAGATGGAGAGATGGTAGAGTGGTCGATTACAACGGTCTTGAAAACCGTCGTGCTGAGAGGCACCGGGGGTTCGAATCCCTCTCTCTCCGCCAAATTTGGAAAGAACTCGCTGAATTTCAGCGAGTTCTTTTTATATTGTCTCAAATAGTCCCCAAAAATCGGGAAATCCAGGGTCAGCGGATTTTCCCGGTGGGCGGAGGAGATGTCGGAATATAGTGTTATCTT
>OGLR01000804.1_pt1 | contig 12417 bp, 17 predicted proteins | sample 1572931 | NCBI WGS metagenome assembly OGLR01 (sample SAMEA2581997, study PRJEB24529) | metagenome | biome: Human gut stool | place: China | collected 2011 | reverse complement strand
TAAAAAGTATGGTATTTTTAATGGTTAAGTATTGTACTGTTCACGTCTAAGCTTCATAAGCTCTTTTCTAATAGGTACAATATCATCATAACCAACAAAACCACGGTCAAAGAAGAAAGGCATTTCACATTCAGCAAATGGATTAGATACCTTAGACTTCTGAACCTTAGCTTTCATAATAAGTCCAACCTTTTCAGTATTAGCTGAAATATTAGGATTCTTATTTGGGATCTCAATCCAAGCTCTACGAGCTACCTTGATTCTGAGGGAAGAATAAAACTTAATAGCTCTGCCTCCTGGTGTAGTGTCCTTATCACCAAAAAGCATTGCATTCATATTGTCTCGTACCTGATTGATAAGAATTAAAGTTGTTCCAGACTCTTCACAGGTTCTAACAATAGAAGGAAGCATCTTTGAAAACAGTCGAGCAACTCCACCGATTCTAACTTCATTCTCAGCATCTTTCTCAATCTTGGTAATGTCATCTTTAGGCTGGCATGCTGGTACCGAGTCGAGACCAATAATAGGTATACCAGCTTTGGCAAACTTAAGTACATCATTTAAAGCTTCCTCACCATAGTTAGCTCGATGAACAATCATCTTACCTTTTTGTACTCCCATTTGAAGAGCTCGTTCTTCATCATAAGTTCCTTCAATAGGAATATATAAACCTAAAGAATGGAGGGACATTAACCAGTACATGAGGGAAGTTTTGCCAGAACTCTCAGGACCAAAGATCTCAATAATACGACCTTTAGGCATTCCACCACCAATGATATTATCCAAAGCTTCAATCCTGGTCTGCCATCTTGGAATTTGTAATGAAGCATTTTTACCAACAGTAAAGATAGAACCTTTACCTGATTTTTTCTCAATGTCTTTACAAAGCTTACTAATTTCAGCTAAGTCCATTTTTAGCACCTCGCTCTTGCTAGAATATTGGTGTTATATTTTTCAACATGCTTAAAGTACTTTTTCTGATTGAATTCCAAAGCTCCAGATTCTTCAAGCACTCTTAATACTCTTGCATTTAAGATACGCTTTTCAATTCTTTCCTTTAGATCTTCAACAGATTTATACTTGCCATTCTTTCTTCTTTCTTCCTCAATTACCTTAGCTGCCTTTTCTCCTACACCTTTGATAGAAAGTAAGCCTTCCATTATGCATTGTTCTCCATCAATCTTTTGTAAGGAATATAAAGCGGTTCCGTTAACATGAGGAGTAAGAATCAAGCTACCTTGCTTAACTGCTAAGCATTTGTATTTCCATTCCTCAGCATCTTTAGGAGCATATTTAAGATTTACATACCAAAAATATTCTGGGTAATGGATCTTATAATACATTTCAATAAGAGAGATCATTGCATATCCAGTAGCATGTCCTTTATTGAAAGAATAGGTTAACAGCTTCTTAAAGATATCTGAAGCTTCCTTTTTCTCAATTCCATTCTCAGCAGCTCCTGCCAGAAATAACTTTTTAATTCTGCCTTCCTCAGCATCTCGTTCCTTTACGGCACGTTCTGTCATTTGAGTACCTTTCATGAACTTTAATACCTTATCAGCATCAGGCCATGGAAGCTTACCAATCTTACGACAAATAGTAGTAATTTGTTCCTGATAAACTACGGTACCATAAGTTTCTTTTGTTAACTCATAGAATACTGATTTATCAACAGAATCAGAATGGATTTTATTATGTGCATATTGTTCTGGCATCTTTAATCCAAGAGGGCCTGGACGGTTTAATGCATTTGCTGCAATAAGATCTTCCATACAGTCACAGTGGATTTGCTTAAGAATATTTGCAGCAGCTTTACGCTCAAACTGGAAAATAGCTTCTGTATTTTCTTCTCTGAACTGCTTAAATAATCCTTCATCTTCAAGCCAGTTGTCTTCATACTTTTCTCCAGTAAGTTCTTCAAGTTCCTTTACAACAGATAAAGTACGAAGTCCCAACATATCAAACTTAAGAACAGCAATTTTCTCAAGGTTATTCAGATCAAATGCCGAACTAAGTTTTTGTCCATGCTTTTCACAAGCACAATAATCAGTAATATCAGTTCCCACAATAGCTACACCAGCTGCATGTGTACCAAAGTATCTGATCTTCTTGTACATTTTACTGAAATGCTTTAGAATGTTTTGGAATTTTGCATTAAATTTCTTGCATTGATTTTGATATTGTACTTCATTATAATCAAAATCCAAAGTATCTTTATCTACATTGTTCCAAACATAAGCTTTAATAGCTTTTTGATCAGCTGGATCTTCAACACCACAGATTTTGAAAAGATCATTCAACAAATTATCTGGTTTGTATAATCCATAAGAACAAATTTGAATTGCCTTGCCTTTATACTTATTGATAAGGTGATCAATTACTTCTCCTCGTCTAGAAGTTTCAAAGTCCATATCAATATCAGGCATTTTCTTCTTATCCATTCTTAAGAATCTTCTGAAGTCCAAACCAAACATTAAACTATCAACATCAGTAATACCAAGAGCATAAGCAACTTCACTATTACAGACAGAACCACGACCAGGTCCGACTGCAATTCCATTCTGTTTAGCCCATTGTACATATTCCTGAACGATAAGAAAGTAGTCATCAAAGCCATGCTCTTTAATTACTTCGAATTCTTTCATGCAACGTTTCCAGTATCTTTTATTATACTTTCCACGTTCAATAAGTCCTTTTTTGATATTTCTTTTAAGTAGCATTAAGCTATCTTTTTCTTCATCAAACTTTGGAAGTGTAGTAGTAAGTTCGCTTAAAAAGTCCGGTTCACATTTATCAACAAGTTCTTTTACATTGTTTCTAAACTGCTTAGCCAGAGTTTCAGATCCATGCATTTTAATGAATCTCTTTTCAAGTTCGTTAGGCTTTGGCATGTACCTTTCTCCATATACAGCTTCAATGTTCTTATGGCCTCGAACCTCATGCATTTTTAAGTATGTATCCCAGTCTTCTTTTCTACCATAGTGGCTATCAGAAGTAAGAATACATTTAATGCCAAGTTCCTTTGCCAATTTCATAAGCTGTACATTTACTTTTTCTTGAAGTTCTGGTTCAGAAAGCTTATATGGCTGAATTTCAATATAAAAATCATCACCAAAGATCTTCTTAAAAGCTCTTGCAGCTTTATAAGCAGGTTCAGTTTTATCAACAGATAATTTATTTGAAATATATCCGGCAATACAAGCTGATGAACAAATAATGCCTTCGTGATATTTCTTAAGAAGTTCAAATGTAATAATTGGTCTGTAATAATAACTATTTGCATTTGCTTCAGTTATCATCTTATTCAGATTTTGATAACCCTTTAAGTTCTTAATGAATAAACAAAGGTGGTAACGTTTTTTAACCTGCTTAAATTCTGGCATAAAATAAGCTTCAATACCAAGAATTGGCTTAATACCAACTTCCTTACAAGCTAACCAATGATCAATAATACCAGAAATTGTACCATGGTTTGTAGTACCTAAAGCTTCATATCCATATTCCTTAGCAAGTCTGGCATTTTCCAAAGGTTTACCAAAACCATCAAACAAGGAATAATCGTCATGCCTATGTAAGTCTGCTACTAGCATTTATTCACCTTTTCTCCAACGTCTTGTAAATAGTTCAAGCCACTTTGCATTTTCATTATTATCAATCTTATCCAACAAATAAGAATAAGCTGGCAGGTTATTTACCATACCATATCGATAATACCATTCAGCAAAAAGAGCTTCAATGTAGCTATCATCTACCCACTTGCCTTCGTTCCTCATAAACCAATTCATGTCAGGACCAGATAAAGCTAATTTACACAAGCATCTAGCAATGTGGTACCATTCATTGTATTTATGTCTATTGTATTTGTAAATAGGTACAAATTCTTCCTTAAGCATATTATCAATAATTTCTTTATCTCGTTCATGATAAATATGCATTGAAGTTGCTGTATGATAATAACTACCACAAACAATTCCGAGTTCATTTGCAATTACCATTTGCATATTGGTAAACATAAATACATCGTAAGGCATTCCCCAAATGCAGTCATTGCTTCTCATAAATACATGCATATTCAGTCTTGAATTTCTAACTGTAAATTGAAGCATTACCGTGCATGGAATATCCTTTGATACTGTATCAATGTCATCACTATCATAAATAGTAAGTACTGCCTGACGAGTATCTTTATCGTCCTTAAGCTTGTTGATCAATGCCGGAATCTTAGCTGCAATACGTGAACCATAGTCACCATACATTGTAATACCATTGTCAGAAAAGTTTTTCATATTTTTGTTAAAAATGGAAGTTACTCGTACATCATTGACACTACTGAAAATGTATAAGCTTTCAACAATAGCATGAAGTAAGTTCCACTTACGATTTTTAATGTATGCCATATTGGAGGCTGGCATTTCGACTTTAATAGTTTCTTGAAGAAGTTCTTTAGTAGCTTGTCCTCTTGGCTTTACTGTAGATCCTTCATCAATTACTTTTTGAATTACTTTTTTATAAGCCTCTGCAAAAGTTCTACCTACAATCATTTTTATTCACCTCAAATGTTTAGGATAATATTTGCAAACCCATCTTTTCTTGCTTCGATTTTACTTCTATTTGCCAACAATAACTCGTTGAATTCCTTTTCATTCTTCTCAGCTGTTTGCATGATATAATTTATGCTTCCATAAAACTTTACCATGTTAAGATCACTATGAATGAAATATTCATTCTTATCAAATTCACTTGCAAATAATGGCATTGTCCAATTTGCTAAGCTTTCAAAGCATCTTGCTGTAAGCCAACCCATTTCATATTTATCTTTAGGAGCAACAACAAGAGAATATTTACAAGCTTTAAGTACCTGGAGATAAGCACTATATGCTAATCTATTATCTACCTTAGTATCATAGTTCTTGGAGAATACCAATAAACCATTTCTAATGTTGCCCTGATTATCATAAACAAACTTTGCAAGTTCATCTTGGCGGTTAAGGTTATTGCCTCCGAAAAGTACAATATTGGATTTTTCTGCCTTATCATTCTTGGTGTAGAATAACTCAGGAATAAATCCATACATTTGCTTTGTTGTAATTCTTTTGATGTCATGCTTCCAAGCCTGGTGCAATACCAAGTCAAAGCTATTAACAAAATCAAGATACTCAAAAGCAATTGTATCTGTCATAATGAATACATGATAAGAAAAGTTCTTCCAATGGTTCCTGCACCAGTTAAAATCCATAGAACAAGCTTTACCGCCAACAACAACAAGAATGTTTTGGCCATTCTGCTCATCACATACATCTTTAATCCGGTTCAATTCAAACCATGCAGAATTCTTATCTGCCTTCAAACTTCTTAAGTATTCTGTTCCGAGTTTATATACCTTGATCATTTCATTTTCGCCTCAATTCTTTTTGCATAAGCTATAGCCAAATTTCCAGCTGCATTCTCATTTTCAATAAACTGTACAGAAAATGTAGATACACACTTCATAACCTGAGTCATCATCTTATACTGAATATCCAGATATTCTAATACCTTAGCATTATCTTCAATATGAGTATAAGTAGAACACAGTAGAATCTGTTCAACAAAAGGAATCTCAGAAATGAATTTATCAAGCTTTAATACTTCATCATTCTCATAGCCTCTGTACTTTTTACCATATACATATTCAGAAATATAAGATCTATCAAAAATATATACATGGTTATAATTTACATTAGCCAGAGATTTTCTTAAAGCATTGATAAAATCATCCTTTGTAATGTCTGCCATTTTTTCTTTTGTTACTTCATATTCATTATTTTTAGCTGGACGTTTGTTTTGAATTTCTACTCGAATTCCATCAGCTTCAAGAATATTTGCTAATGCATTGATAAAAGTTGTTTTACCAACCTTGTTTGATCCTTCAACAATTAAAATCATTTTTTGAACCTCTTAAAATTCTTATTGATTTTATTAACAGTGGAAATATATAACTCAGAAGCATTGATTCCAGAATATAAGCAAACGTTAATTAAATAAATTAAGCAATCTGCAATTTCCATCATCTTTTCTTCTCGGTTATAATACTCATTACGGCCATTGTCTTTCCAACGTTGATCTGCTTGAAGAACTTCTCCGATTTCACCAACCAAACCAAGTATATGCTGCTTCATCATAATTGGATCGTCAAAAGGAACATTTTCATATCCAAGAATCTTTTGAAATTCTTCTTGATAAATAAACAAAGAATCTAAAGCACTATCCGGTTTTAATTCTTTATTCATCATCGTCATCTTCCTCTTCTTCATCGAGGTCTTCCATAATGTCCTGAATATCTTCTACTTCGTAATTATCAATGAACTCATCAATAAGATCTTCCTCATCAAGCTTTCTGACTTCCTTCTTGCTCATACCAAGTTCATAAGCAATTTCCTTGAGGTCATCAATGTCAAGCTCTTCAAGTTCATCACGAAGCTTTTCTTCCGGACTCTTCTTAATTTTCTTATTCTTTTTCTTAGACTTCTTAACTTCCTTTACTTCTTCCTCTTCAGTATCATCTTCATCTTCATCATCAGACTCACCATAAGGAAATGCCTTTTCAAAAATATCCTTGACTTCAAGTTCAGTCTTTGCCTTGGCCTTTTTATTATTGAACTTTGCCTTATCAAGAGGAGTAACAACAAAGGAAGAACCCATTCCCTTGCCTACCTTCTTGATCTTATAGTCACGATCCATAATGGTACCGAATTCCTCGTACATCTCGATCAGAGACGGTACAGGAGAAATTCCACTTGCCTTGAACACCAGAAGCCTTACAGAATTGGAATCATAATCCCAAACAGACCAAACAAAGTTTTCAATAATTCCAATGCCCTGCTCACAAAGTTCGCAATTCTCATGATCTTCAGGATCCTTACATAATGTATAAATCTTAGGATCCCAGTTGCTGTGAAACTGAAATTCAAAGCCCTGATCAAGTTCCTGGAGGAATCTAACTCGCTTTACCGAATCAGCTGCAATATACATTACATCTCTCTGAGAACTACCAGACTTTGCAATGTTTTCTTTCATCTTTTTAATAAGGTTTAATGCCATTTTAATCTACTCCTTTAGAAAGCTTTTTATAAAGTTCTTTGTACTCATCAATAGTTAGTTCAAAATTAGCCGAGGATTTATCATTTTCATTTTCAACAAAAATATCGAATTCCCAGCCACAATTGCAACAAACATAACCTTCGGAGTTTCTAATTGGTTTACCACATACTTTGCAGAATCCATTCATTGGACCATAAAGTTCTTCATCTTCTTCATTATCGGTATATTTACCGCTTAATGCTTCTTTAATGTTTGCTTCTGCTAATTGTAAGTATTCCATTTAGTATTCTCCTTTCGTTGCTCTTTTGTATTGGCTTTCATTTAATTTATAGTAAGTAATTATTGAATCACCTTTATAAACAACATATTCTTTTGTTGAAGTGTTTAGTTTAACTTCTCTTCCATCTTTTCTTTTGTAATAAATAATATTACCACCAGCAGGTTTTTCAGAAAGTTTTTGAGCTTCATTCTTGTATTCTTTATTGCTCATTCCCAACTGTTTAGCATGCTTTAAATGCTTTCCAGCATTTTGCCAACTAAACTTTGCATCCATTAAAAATAATGCAATATCTAAAGCTTTCATTTATTAACCTCTGTATTTATTATACCATATCAACAATGGAATGTAAATAGTTTTGTTTTAACTTCCTCCATGCTTTTTTACTTGCCTTAGAATATAATCAGCATTTTTAGAAGTTATATCACCCATATCCTTTATGCCTTTAGGATAATGAATACGTATAACTTTGAATCCGTAAGTTTTAGATACAAACTTTAAATATTTATATCCTTTTCTTCCGCATTCATCATTATCTAAAGCACAAAGAACTGTTTTGATTTTTTTACGTTGTATTTTTTTAAGCTGTGTATTAGTTATTTTCCAACCAAGTATAGCAGCTACATTTTGAAGTCCAATCTGGTTTGCTTTTACTTTATCCAAAAATCCTTCAACAAGAATTATTGTATCGGTTTGGTAAGTTCCTGCTAAAGTTCTTTCTCTACGAAAACCTTTATTGTACATGTACTTTCGTTTTTGCTCAATTTCAGGATCCATAGTTCTCATTACATAACCTCTAAAAATTCCATTATCATACATTGGAAAACAAATGGAATAGAGTTTATTGTAAGTAGCCTTTGCTTCAGCTTTGGATAAAGTTTTATTTTTGAATCCTCTTTTGTTCATGTAAGAACGAACATCAATTATTTCTTCTTCACCATTTGGTCTGTACCAATTTGTTTGTGGTAAATTAAAGTAATAATCTCTTGCTATATCAATTCCTTGTTTATAAGATATATCAACAGAAGAATTATTAGTATTATTATATATATTATTTATATTATTATATATAGGGGATTTACTTATTTGCTTTATTTTTTGCATTGCTTGTAAATCATTTAATTTTTTGCCTTCAAGTTCAGCAAAGTTTTTTACAAGCTCGATGGATCCTCCATGCCTATTACAGCCATAGCAATACCAAAATTCTTTTTGTTGATTTATTTCTAAACTTGCATTTACATCTCCATGGAATGGGCAAATAATTTTGTATTTGCTTTCTGGTTCATAAATACCATAATGCTTAAGTATATCAGCAAAAGCAGTAGAATTACATTTTGAGTTCTCCATCAGCATTTTTAACCTTTATTGCAATAGATAATTTAGAAGTAGCATTATAGTAGCCTTTCAAATCATCTACTGTAATTGTCCCACTTTCATAGAGTTTAGTAAGTTTAGCTTCGTCAACTTCTGCATATGGCTTTAAGCAGGCTTTCATTTCCTGCTTGCTAACTCCATATTTCTTAAGTAATGCTATTAACCCTTTGGCATCAGTTACTTCAATTTTTTTGGTTAAGATCTTTTTAGCAATTTCAGGTTTTTCTTTCTTGAGCTTATTTATGTCATATTCAACCTTAGTTCTTTCCTGAGTATAAACAGAAACATTATCATCAGAAACAGAAGTATGGCCTGTTTTTTGAAAGTACTTCTTAAATACGGACTTTCTTTGATCTAAAAGCATTTGAAGTCCTTTGATCTGATTATTTAAGTAGAATACATCTTGCATTAGTTTATCAATAGATACTTTCTTAGCCATTATTTACACCGTCCATCTTTGCACCGCAATTGGGGCAGTAGTTGAGCCAAACACTCTCATTCCATTTGCCACACTCAGAGCAATATGGTTCATCAATTTCGTACCTTTCATCTACTCTGACACTATGCTTTTCTCCAAGTTCATCATAGCCTACGTATGTTCGGAAGCCTCCTCTGCGTCGGTGTTTATAGAGCCACCGGCCATGCTTCACTGGCACAGCATCAGCGGCAGGAATTTTCTTCAACGCTCTCGCTGATTTCCATACAGCTTCATAAGCCGAGCGTGTCGGAGCTTTTCCTGCAAGATCGGTTATAGCATCAAACGCATCTTGCTTCTTAATGTATTCATCCATTATGTTCACCCTTCGAAGCTATTAAAGCATTATGAATACCAGTAGGCCAACGAGATCCTAACTTGATCCAAGTAATGTCTTGCTTATCAATAGTGTAAATAGACTTATTTACAGTCTGAATTACTACTTCATTTTCATATACAGACATTACCTTACCAGTATACATTCCCTTTTCATTTTTATAGGCAATTATATGTCCTGGTCTAAGTTCCTTAATATAGTCCTCTCTCTTCATTTCCATTGTATCGCCTCCTTATTCTTCAAATGAATTCCAAAACATTTCCAAACCAACTTCAGCAGGTTCTTCAACAAAATCGGAATTCATTCTTTTATTTTCTAGTTCAATTTCTTGATCAATCTTAGCCTGTTCATTTTTATGCTGCCAGCTTAATGATTCTCCACCATGCCAACCATAATCGATTACCTGGTATTGCTTTCCTCTGTATGAATATGTTAGCATTGGAAAACCTTCTAATGTATATTCTTTCTTTATAAACTTTGCCATGATTATTTACCTTTCTTATTTATTTTAGGGAATAATCCCGATCCCCTTTCGGGGATTTCGTCTTAATCTTCCAAGACTCTTCAGGGGATTTTATTTTTCTAAATCGATATTTACATATACTGCTTCACCATTAACAGCTTGACGGTAAATTGCTTTATTATTTTTCCAATCAAAGCCATAAAGCGCAGAGTAAACACCATCAATATAAAGTTCTCTTTTAGCATCTTTCATTTTTATTTCCTCCATTTGTTTGATTATTTATTTTGTTGCCTTCCTTTTCCTTAATATTATTATATCACAATTTACATAGTTTGTAAACAGGTAAATATAAAGTTTTTTAATTATTTTTAGAGGATTCCTGCACGATCCAGCATAACTACTACTTGTTCTCGTGTGCAATGGGACTTAGGATTAGATCCGTCAGAAATACCATGTTTTACTGCCTTTTCCATAGCAGACTTAGCATAATCAGAAACATGTTGATTTGCCTTTTCTTGCTCATATCTCTTTTGATATGCTAACCATTGCTCATAACTCATAGTTTCTTCCTCCTCCTTACTAATAAGCATTTGCTTGAATTGCTTCCATTGATCTTCACTATAAACAAATGGAGCAGGACAATTTTTGCCTGTTACATCATAATGGCGAACTACATGGTCAATATCAATATTATATTTTGCCATGAGTTCCTTTACAAACTTAGCTGCAAGTTTTACCGTTTCTGGCTTAAATACATATTTACCATTTTGAATTATGGAGCAAAGTTCTACACCAATGGAATTCTTATTAGTACAAATTCCTCTTAATGGATGATGGCTACTTTCAAGGGATCCACCACAATGCCAAGCTGCATATTCATCCTTTACAGAGCAAATAACTTCATTTTCATCAACAAAATAGTTAGCAGAAGCTCCTACACTTTCTCTTGCAAAGTATTTTGCATTACCACGTGCTGTATCACCATTGTTTGCCGTGTAATGAATAACTATATACTTTATAGAATCCAGACTTCTTCCAGAGGTATAATAATTAGCTCTGTTGCAAGGAATATAATCAATCTTCATCTTTATTCTCCTCAGGTATTACTTTGTTTCCAGCCTCATCAATAGCAGTTTTAGCTGCATGCAAACCTCTTAAAAATATCTCTGGTACTTGTATTCCAATTACCACCATATTTTCAACAATAGAAGTAATTTCGTTTATAATATATACACCAAGAATAAACCAGCCAAACAGATTTAAGAAGCTAAGATCTACTCCAATTTGATGGCCAATCCCTATAAAATATTCAGATATCATAAATGCAATAGCAATTATTACCCAGTATGCTACTTTCTTTATAATACCTTCAGTTCCCTTGCCACTCTTTATTGTCTTCGTCTTATAGGCTTTAATGTAACCAAAAACGCAATCGACAACATTGAGAAACAAGAAGAATAAAAATAAGATTTTTTCATCTCCTATGATAAAAGATAAACCCGTAATAATCGCTCCCCATAATAGATTTGCTTTATCGGTAAACGTATGAATATGTTCCATGTTTACTCCTTTCACTATATTACTCCTAAGTTGTTAAAAGAAGGGGCTGAAAAATATGGAGCCAATGTAGAATTAGAAAGTGGTAAAATTGCTAAATGGCGTACTTTTAGTAAAGTATTAGAAAATAAGGCAATGGCTTTAACACAAGATTATGTAAATACATTAAATGGTTATACGCAAAGCATACAATATATTTTAATAGATAAATTAAAACGTTATTTTTTGTATTTTATTGGTTATACTAGTTATGATAATATTTATATAACTTCAATTTTATTGTATAGCTACAATAGAAAAGAATTATTAGATAAAATTGAAGGCATAAGCAGCTTACTTATAAGCAATCTATCTGAAAATATGCTAGTATATGTCAGCAATAATATTGCACATGCTGTGGATTTTTCAACAGGAAAATTTATAGAAAAAAATTCTTTTAATATAACTGGTAATGTTCAAAATGGGTATACTAATTACTCTAGTTATTTTACAACAGATATTTACATAACATATTATTATTATTCTAATACAACCGGAACAATTTTAAGATATAATATTGCTGAAAATATTTTTACAACATACAAATTTCCAGCTTCGCGTGTACTGAAACCAGTTTTAGTTATTGATGATGATGGAAATGCTTATATAATTACATATACAAGTGATTTTATAATGAAAATTGCTACTTCTAAAAATAATTTTTCAACTGTATATACAGGTCCTACTGGTAATGCAGATGTATATACAAGTTTTCAATATAAAAGTGGATATATTTATGTACTTTTATATGATAATTCTAGTAAGCGTAAACTGTATAAAATATCAACATTAACATATGCATATAATTATATGTT
>OGLR01000799.1_pt1 | contig 12471 bp, 6 predicted proteins | sample 1572931 | NCBI WGS metagenome assembly OGLR01 (sample SAMEA2581997, study PRJEB24529) | metagenome | biome: Human gut stool | place: China | collected 2011 | reverse complement strand
TGAGAAGCTTATACAGGGCTATACAATGAAGCAGTGGGGAAGACCTTGCACAGAGCTTCCTGCATTTATTATAAAAAGACTTCCAGTTAGATTTACATTTGATAATAATTATTTTAATGCACTTTATCAGGGTATTCCAATAGGTGGATATACAAGAATGGTTGAAAATATGCTTGATGGAATAGAGGTAAGACTGTCCACAGATTATCTTAAAGAAAAAGAAGAGCTGGATAAGCTTGCATCAAATGTTGTGTATACAGGACCGATAGATGAATATTTTGGCTATAAGCTTGGGACACTTGAGTACAGAAGTGTACGTTTTGAAACAGAAGTGCTGGATATGCCTAACTACCAGGGCAATGCAGCGGTTAATTATACTGATGAAAAGAGTCCTTATACAAGAATAATAGAACACAAATGGTTTGAGTTCGGTAAGGATGAGAATGGCAATGAGCTGCCTAAAACAGTTATAAGCAGGGAGTACAGTTCTGAATGGAAGCCGGGGGATGACCCTTATTATCCTGTCAATGATGAGAAGAACAGTTTGCTTTATGCTGAATATAAGAAACTTGCAGAAGAACTGGATGGAGTTATATTTGGCGGAAGACTTGGCGAATATAAGTATTATGATATGGATGCTGTTGTGGCAGCGGCACTTGATAAGGCAGAAGAACGTCTGTAAAAGAATAGTAAGACAGAATATATGTTGACAATGGTTTTGTATGTGTTTATGAATAATTATTATATCTTTACATAAACTATATCCTAGATTATAAATGCAGCTATGTATAAAAGCATATGCAGCAGATTGGAGAAGGTTTATGACAGCAAATAAAGGAATTAATTGGAAAAGGCTGATACTGGCGTTGGTTGTGAGTCTGGGAGCAGGTGTTATATCCTGGCTTCTTACTGGGAATTCAATGGAGATGTATAAAAATCTTCATAAGCCCATACTCTCGCCACCAGGTCAGCTTTTTCCTGTTGTATGGACAATACTTTTTGTACTTATGGGGATAGCCTCATATATAGTGTGTGAAACAAGGGATGATGAAAGGACAGAAGCTCTTGTATTATATGGAGTACAGCTTTTTGTGAATATAGGCTGGTCTGTAATATTTTTTAAGTTTAAAGCATTATGGCTGGCTTTTATATGGCTGATGCTTTTGTGGGTGCTTATAATATTTACAATATGGCGTTTCTTTCATGTTAACAGGGCCGCAGCATGGCTTATGGTTCCATATCTGTTATGGGTCACATTTGCCGCATATCTTAATGTTACAATTGCAATAATTAATTAAACACTGATTGAAAAGTGTAAGTGCATGTGCTAAAATATGTTAATTGTAAACTAGAGGTGTATATGGTGAATATTGTGTCATTATATACAGAATACGAAAAAGAGGAATGAAAAGTGAATAAGGCAAAAGAACTATTAAACAAACTAAAAGAATTCGCTTCACTTCATAAGGTTGTCTGCCTGTCAGCAGCAGGGGCGGTATGTGCAGTGGCTGTTACAGGTATTGTTGTTGCAGTAGTGCTTGGAAATCACTCAAAGACTGATACAGTGGCTGTTGTAGAAACAGCACAGGAAGAAACTATGCAGACTATAGTCATGGCTACAGTCGAAGAAGTTACAGAGGAAACTACAGCACAGACTGAGACGGAAGAGGAAACAGAGGTAATAGAAACAGATTCATCACTTGAGTTTGAATATGATGGTAAGAAAATAGTCATAAGTGCAGATAAGCCGGTTGAGCTTATACCAGAAGAGGACCTTGCAGATAAGATTAAAGAAGATGACTCGACAACTGAAATAGGCGGCGATGTAGAAGTTGACGAACCTGATTCAGGTAACAGTAAAGTGAACGATACAGCAAAGGATTATGATATTATAGTTGATAATCCTGATAAAACAGTTACAGCAGGCGAGGAATATGCACCACTTGCTGGCGTAAGGATTGATGAGCTTTATAATTCATCAGCACCTATTGGATTTACTATAACAGATGAAGCGGGTAATGTGGTTGCTTCGATGACAGGTGATGAGGTTAAGAATTATGGTGGTAATCCTGAGGATATAAAGGTTACACTTGAGAATGCAGGAAACTACAAGGTTCATTATGAATATACAGCACCAGGCATGACAGTAACAGAAACAGTCAACGGAATTGATGTGTCACACTGGCAGAACGATGCTGGTGGAATTGACTGGGGTGCTGTTGCAGATGCTGGTTATAAGTTTGCCATGATTAAGGTAGCCGGAAGATCTATAGGTGATGATGGTAATCTGTATGAGGACAATTATTTCAGATACAATATAGAACAGGCAACAGCTAATGGCATCAAGGTAGGAGTATACTTCTTCTCACAGGCATTAAGTGTCCAGGAGGCATATGAAGAGGCATCATATACTCTTAATCTTATAAAGGACTATAACATAACATATCCTGTAGCCTTCGACTGGGAGACATCAAGCGGCTACAGAACGTGTGACAGACTTAACAAAGATGAGCTTACAAGCATATGTGAAGCGTTCTGCGATACAGTAAAGAGCCATGGATACCAGCCTATGATATATATGAGTAAGAATGACTGGATAAATAAGGTTCACACAAACAGACTTACATCAAAGTATAATGTATGGCTTGCCTGGTATTTCTATAAGTATTATAATAGTCCAAGTAACAGATTGTATGAAGATGGTGATGAAGTTCCAGATCTTAGCTTTGGATATAATATATGGCAGTACACAAGTACAGCATATATCCCAGGAATCAATGGTGCATGTGATATGAATGTTGCATTTGCTACAACATATAAGTCAGGTGACACTAAAACAAAGGATATAACAATCAGGGTTGAAAAGAAAAAAGAAGAGCCTGAAACTACTGCACCAGACAAGGGCAATACAACAGAAACAACAACCGGTACAACGACAGGTACTACATCAGGAACAACCGGTGCAGCAGAAACGTCAGGAACAACAGCTGCTAACAATGCAGAAACAGCAGCTCCTGTACAGTAAACTGCTAAACAGGTTTCTGTGGTAACATAAAATATAAGTAATTAATAATAAAAGCTGATTCTTAAAAACGATGGTTAAAGATTCAGCTTTTATTTTATGTTTGTTAGAAGGTTTCGCAGGAAATTCAAAAAGAGTTAACATATTGTTAACAATTAATAAGCCTGACAATGATATAATCAGCTGTAATGCTTTGTAATGAATATAAAACTAACAAATAAAGGAAACGAGGCGTGGTATGAAAAAGTTATGGCCACACATTAGATGCGTAATATTTATATGTGTGCTTGCGGCAGTTATATGTGTATGTGACTATCTGTTTGCAGAAAGTGGATATATAAGGTTCATATTTAACCAGGTTAAAGCTGAAAATGCAGGAACGGATAATGGATATGATACAATAATTCTTGGAGCATCCCATACAAGATGCAGTATAGATACAAGCAGTATAGACGAAAAGCTGGGAGTGAATTCATTTAATATGGGTATTCCTGGTGAAACGGTTGATGATATGTATTATGTTTTAAAGTCTGTATGCAAGGATAATAAAGTAAAAAAAATAGTTGTAGATGTTGATTATTATTACTGGATGAATGGACAATCGCAGAATCATTTCTCAAGGTCATTTATATATCAGCAGATAAAGGATCCACAGATTAAAGCAGAATATTTGTGGAAGAACAAGTCTTATCTGGACATAAGAAATGTATTTTCAAGAAGGCTTACATGGAAATGCACTTTGAATAAGGCAAAGACCAATATTGAGTTAAAGAAAACGGAAGAATATAAAAACTATGATATGTCAGCAGGACTTGATAAGGATGGATATTTTGCTACAGCAGGTGGACCTTATATGGGAAAGGGCTTCTGCTATAGATACAGGATAAATGAAGTTCCGGGAAATCCTGAATATACACAGACAATGAAAAGAAATGCCAATAAGGAGCTTGATAAGACAGTTATAGCACAGTTTGAGCAGCTTGTTGAGTATTGTAAGGAAAATGACATACAGATAGTATGTGTAGAATCGCCTATAACACCAGATGCATTCAGGGATGCAGAGGTTGATAAGGCAGTTACGAAGCTTAAAGCTCTCTTTGACAGCTATGGAATAGCCTATTATGATTTTAATAAGGCACTTATGTCAGTACTTCCAAGAGATGATTCTGCATATGTGGATGCAGAAGGCCATATGTATGGAGAACTTGCACAAAGCTATTCAAAGCTTCTTGCAGATGTTCTTTACGAGGATGCACAGGGAACGCTGGATGAGAGCAGATATTTTTATGATTCATATGAGAGTATGTATAACTCTATGGTATAGGATTATGAGGATGCCACAGGACTTGAATGGAAGTCATATTAGATTGGTTTCCTATGATATAAAGAATGGAGAGCAGTATGTCTTTTACAACATTTGAATTCTTTCTGTTTGCGCTTATGGCGCTGGTTGTATATTATATCATCCCCAAAAAGGTGCGATGGGTATGGCTGCTTATATTAAGCTACATGTATTATTTTTCATATCATGTTACAACAGTATGGATGATGATACTGACTACAGCTGTTACATATACAGGTGGAATATTACTTGGAAAGCTTAATAGTGAAAAGCCGGATAAGGATGCAGACAGAGAGACAAAGAAAGCATTTAAGAAGGATATAACTAACAAAAAAAAGAAGGTCGTGTTATGTGTGATCCTTCTTTCGTTCGGAGTGCTTGCAGTATGTAAGTACACTAACTTTATGATAGGTAATATCAACGGGATATTATCTGCATTTGGAAGTTCAGAAAGATTAAGTGTTCTTAAGCTTACACTTCCGCTCGGTATATCGTTTTATACATTCCAGTCAGTAAGTTATGTAGTTGATGTATACAGGGGAAAGCATGAGCCACAGAAGAATTTCTTTAAGTATGCGTTGTTTGTATCGTTTTTCCCTCAGCTTCTTCAGGGACCTATCGGCCGATATGAAAGGCTTGGTGAACAGCTGTATGAGGGACATGCCTACGACCTTAAAAATATACAGTTTGGTTTACAGAGAATACTATGGGGCATGCTTAAGAAGATGGTGCTTGCTGACAGGGTAAATGCAGCAGTAACGCTTATATTTAACAACTACTGGAATTATGGGGGCTGGATTAACGTTTTTGGTGTGATTCTTTACAGTATCCAGCTGTATGCAGATTTCTCAGGTGGTATTGATATTACAATTGGTATTGCACAGATGTTTGGCATCACCATGGATGAGAATTTCAGACAGCCATATTTTTCGCGTTCTATAGGTGAATTCTGGAGAAGATGGCATATAACACTTGGTACATGGATGAAGGATTATATATTCTATCCATTTTCATTATCAAGATGTATGAATAAGTTCGGCAAATGGTGTAAGAAAACATTTGGAAATAATGTTGGAAAGCTTCTGCCAGTAAGTCTTGCCAATCTGCTTGTATTTTTTATAGTAGGTATATGGCATGGAGCCGCGTGGAAATATATAATGTATGGCATGTACAATGGTGTTATCATAGCAGCAAGCGGCATGCTTGCACCAGTGTATGCAAGGATACACGAGAGCTTACACATTAATCCTAAAAGCTGGTGGTACCAGGTGTTCTGTATTATAAGAACATTTATACTTGTTAATATAGGTTTTTACTTTGATATGGCGCCGGATCTTCATGCAGCTAATGTCATGCTTTTAGATACAGTGACTAAAGCACATTTGTCACAGATATCCATGGCAACAGTTAAGGCAGTTGGTCTTACAGCACAGGATCTTATCATTGTTGCAGCTGGCTGTATAATTATATTTGTTGTAAGTATTCTTAAGGAAAAGAATATTAAAATAAGAGAGGCGGTAGCATCAAGGAACATTGTACTCAGGTGGTTCATATATATAGTATTTATAATGTTTATACTTATATATGGAAGCACAAGTACTACCTCAGATTTTATATATGCTAATTTCTAGCTATGATATCATCTTATCGTCGGATTCATAGATATCAGTTATTAAGCTGTGGCTATGTGGGAAGGTTTTCTGCATGGTCGCGGCTTTTAATATTTCATGGTGGGATTAGTGATATTTCCCGATGGTGTTAGTGATAGTGACAATTATGTAACAAGGTGTTATAATAACGAGATAGTAAGTAAAAAGTAAGTTATGAGTTTTATTATATTAAAATAGGGAGATATGTATGAATAATAAACAGGATAAAGAGCTTGTTCAGCTTATACAGGATGTTGTAGATGGTAAAGTGCAGAAAAAGGAGTTGTGCAATAAGATATATAAAGAAGTATATGCCCTCTCATATCCAGTATATAAGGATGAAGCAAAGAGTACAACACAGGCTAAAAAAGCTCTTATTCAGGTATGCAATAAGATAAATGGTATAGATCTGACGAAAAATATTCACAAACAGATTGCAGTTATCGTATCAACATATTTTTTTGTAAATGCAGTAGATGAGAATTCAAAGGAATTAAGTGAAAAAACAGATATTAAAGAATATAAGTTCTCAAAAATACGTGAAGATGAAGAGCTCCTTATGTATATGAAGAAAAAGGCAAATGCATTCAGAAGTCCTTCGGTGTTTGATGAGGAGGATGAAAAGTTAAAATCTTTAGATTCTGTACAGATGGCACTTGTAGAGTTATATGCATATGAGATGCAGTCGGTAGATGCTATTGAGAGAATGACAGATGTTGACAGCTCATATATTGGAAGCTGGATAGCACAGATTAAGTTTATACTGTCAGGAGAGGCAGTTGCTTTAGAAAACACAGCTGATGAAGCTAAGGCAGCTGTTGCAAATGATAATATTTCAGATGAGATATATGAAGATGCATACGAAAATTCAGACGATGATAAAGAACAGTATGATGAATCGGATGATGAGTCAGAAGAATACAGCAATGAATATGATGAGCAGGAGGCTGTAAGCTCTGTATACCAGAAGAGGAACAGACATCATGAAAATGCTGTTACCCTATTTATAAGAAGATTGTTCCCAGCACTTTCATTGCCTGCCAGAATGGCAATGTCATGGATTGCAGGATGTATAGTTGTTATTGCTCTTGTTTCTGTATTGTTTGTATCTGTTATAGCTGGAAAGAATAATAAGAAAAAAGTTAATAAAGATTATGATTATCGTGACATGCAGTATTATACAACAAAACAGCCAACAACAAAGCAGACAGGCACAACAGCTGGCAGCACTACTGCGGGACAGACAGAAGAAGGAAATACGACAGAAAACAATACTGCACAGACTGAAAGAAGAGAGAATACACGGGAAGAAACACAGAGAGAGACTACAAGAAATAACGAAGAATCAAGGGAGCAGCAGGAAGAAAGCTCTGTAGAAGAACAGCCAACAGATGGACCAACAGAGGAACCAACAGAGGAACAAACAGAGCAGCAAACAACAGAGGAACAAACAGAGCAGCAAACAGAGAAAACAACAGAGCAGCAAACAACAGAGGAACAGACTACAGAAGAGAAAACAACTGCAGAAGAAAAGACAACCTCTGATTCAGACGATGATAAACAAGACAGTCAAATTTCAAACGAAAATGGTGATAATAATTAACTAGTATATTTTGGGAGGGACATTTATATGAAGTGTGTTATCCTGGCAGGCGGCAGTGGCGATAGTTTATGGCCATTGTCCAGAAAAAATTATCCTAAGCAGTTTATGAATTTTAAAGAAGGACGTTCATTGCTTCAGGAAACGGTTGTGAGAAATATGCCATATTGTGATGAATTTATAATAGTAACTAATGAGGCATATAAAAATATAGTAAATGGACAGATGAAGGCATTCCAGAGTCTAAGGTACAGACTGATTCTTGAGGGAACAGCAAAAGGAACAGCAGCAGCGATTATACTTGGAACTATGTTTGCTAATCCTACGGAATTCGTGCTTATAGTTAATTCAGATAATTTTATAGATGGAGAAGGCTATAAGGATGCCATAATAAGCGCCAAGGATATGGCTAAGTCAGGTGTAATAGCAGTAATTGGTGTGAAACCTGAATACCAGGCAAAGAATCTCGGATATATATTAAGGGATAACTGTGATGTGTGCAGGCTCATACCACAGGTCGATTTTGATAGCTGTTCATCAGAAATATCTGATTGTTACTCTTATGATGAGGGATATCTGTGGAACAGCGGAATGCTTGTATTTCGAGCTGGAGATATGATAAATATCGTAAGAAAAGAGCAGCCTGAGCTTTATGGAACATGCAGAACAGCCAAAAGAAAGGTTCCAGCAATAAGAAGGGCAATCCGTTTTTCAGAGAATATTATGAAGGATATTCCTAGTGGAAGCATAGAATCACTTGTGCTTAAGGATTGTGATAAGCTTAAGGTTGTTGAAGCTGATATAACATGGAAAGATATAGACAACGTATGTGATATAGAACAACAGCATACAGAGGGTAAGCTTGATTATATAATTAAGAATGACTGCAGTAACGTATCAGTTATTAACAACGCACAAAGAAAGCTTGTAGTAGCTAATGACCTTAGAGATATGGTTGTTGTTAATACAGAGGATGCAGTGTATATATCATCCCAGAAGTCTGCTGATAATATAAAAGAAATAGTAAAAGATAATATGAATCAGTATGAGACATATTTTGATTATAACAGAATATCATACAGGGAATGGGGTATTCATGAGCTTCTTAACTATTCAAAGGGCTATAAGGTCAAGAAGGTAACGGTATTTCCAGGTATGATGATGAATCTGCACCAGCATGAGTTAAGAGCAGAATACTGGTCTGTAGTTGAAGGAACTGCGACTATAACGCTGGGAACTGAAACAAAGGATTATCATAAATATGAGAGTGTCTTTGTGCCAGTAGGAACTAAACACAGGGTAGCTAACAAAACAGATAAGAATGTAGTTATCATAGAGGTAGGAATAGGTGATTCCATACTCGAAAATGATCTTGTAAAGATATATGGATATGAAACAGGTAATAATGAGGGTAACTACGTAAGGTCAGATAGCAGTCCTATAGTAAAGTTAGATCCAGCCTTCAAGGATAACCTGTGGGGTGGAACAAAGATAAGAGATGTCTTTGGAAAGAAATGTGACTATGATGTTATAGGCGAGAGCTGGGAGCTTTCTGCACATCCAGATGGTCAGAGCCGTATAGCAGATGGTTATTATAAGGGCATGCTTTTTAATGATTATCTGACTATTATAGGAAAAGAGGCTCTTGGATGGAAATGCCAGGCGCAGGACAGATTTCCTGTTCTTATCAAGTTTATAGATGCAAAGCAGGCACTTTCTATACAGATTCATCCAGATGATGAATATGCGCTTGAGAATGAAAATGAATATGGAAAGAATGAGATGTGGTATGTGCTTGATGCCGAACCAGGTGCATATCTGTATTGTGGACTGTCAAGGGATTCATCAAGGGAAGAGATAGAAGAACGTATAAAAAACAACACAATAACAGAAATTCTTAACAGGATTGATGTCAAAAAGGGCGATGTTGTTATGGTTAAGGCTGGAACAATACATGCCATAGGTGCTGGTATATTCATATGTGAAATACAGCAGAATTCTAACTGCACATATAGAATGTATGATTATGACAGAAGAGATAAGTTTGGTAATCCACGTGAGCTTCATGTTGCCAAGTCACTTGATGTTGTGAATCCTGTTAAGTATGTAAGAGATAACAAATGCAATGTAATGCTTACACATAATGAACATTATATGGCAAAAAGACTTGTACAATGTAAGTACTTTGAGGTAATTAAATACGAGGTTGAGGACGAGGCGAAAATACCAGTTGATGAGGCATCCTTTGTATCAGTTATAGTAGTTGAGGGAGAAGGAACTATTATGACAGATGATTATGATAAGGAGATGAAGTTTAAGGCTGGTGAGAGCTTCTTTATAAGTGCAGGCAAGAGAAATATCATAGTAAATGGTAAGTCTACCTGTATAGTAACACACGTATAAACATGAATGGAGATATATATGAATAACAGTTCTGATAATAAAGGAAAAAAGATACTGGGTTATCTGTTTCCGGGATTGATAACACTACTTGTTATGTTAATAGTTCTTGTGGCTAAGGGTATATGGCCCTTTGGAAGCAGCAGAATAGACCTTTTTGATAATATGCAGCAGGTTGCACCTTTGTATGCACATCTGTGGGATGCCATGCATGGTGATGCCAGTATATGGTTTGACTGGTATACAGGACTTGGAACGAATGTGTCTATGAGTATGTCAGCATTCTCTATGATAAGCCCATTCAATCTGGTTTTATATCTTTGTCCAAGAGATTATATACTTGAATTTATATCAGTGCTTACTGTTATAAAAACATTTGTCATGTCAGTTACAATGTATGCTTTTATTAATAAAAGATATAACTCACTGTCATATAACATAAAGGCGTTGTTTGCAGTAGCATATGCTTTCTGCGGATATGTTTTGCTGTATGCATCATGCTTCACGCCATGGATGGATATAGTTGCACTGTTTCCACTTCTTATGATGGCACTTGATATTATGGAAAAGACAGGAAAGAAGCTTTTTTATATCATCATGGTAGCAGTTATGTTCATAATCAATTATTATCTTGCTGCTATGTCACTTGTATATATTCTTCTCGTTGGCGGTATGTATCTTATATTCATGTGTGATAAGAAGGAAAGACGAGGGAAGGCGTGGAATGTAGGCATTGGCACATTCACAGGAATTGCTCTTTCAGCATTTATGCTTATACCAGTATTTGCACAGCTTTCACAGTCACAAAGAACCGGTAATACAGAGTCGCTTGTAAGCCAGTATTTTTCATGGATATCTAATCCTACCTTCAGAAGCTTCAGCCTCGGTGAGTTTGAGAGAATAATGATGTTTTATGGCATGGGATTATTCTTCGTGATAATATTTACAGGAATCCACAGAAGTATGAAAGCAGTGGGATATAAGAATGATGAAGCTGCAAGAAGATTTAACTGGTATGCCATATCGCTTATAGCTATCGTTATGGTACAGGCAATAGCGGAAGGTACTAACATTATGTGGCATTTCGGCTCATATAATGGTTATACATTAAGAAATGGTTATATTATAGCATTTACACTTATATGTCTTTCCTGTGCATATGCAGATAAGGTGCTGGTAAATGACTGTATTAAGAAAAAGAAGGCTGTTATACAGGCAGTGGTAACTGTTATTATATGTGCAGTTATGGCAGTGATATATGATAAACTTCCAGTGAACTCATATGTAGCAGCATTTGTATTCTTTATTGCGGTATTTGCAGTTATGCTTGTAATACACATTATAGGTGTAACAGTTATGAAGAATGGTTATAAGGTAAGTATTGTCATAAGTCTTGTGGCAGTTGAAGTGTTCATAGGAGCATTTGCCATGACAGGACCACCTAAGTTTTACACATATGCGCCATATCAGTATGGTGACTATGTGCAGCTTGCAGTTAATGCAACGAATAATCTTGGTATAAGCTCTTCACCTGTAGACAGAGTGACGAATCCTGATTTAAGTATGAATGCGAACTATCCGCTTGTTATGAAGAGAGGTTCACTTTCAAGCTTTACAGCAGCACTTCAGAAGAATACACAAAAAGAAACTGTAAGATGGGGACATTCAAAGTATTTTCTCTGGGCACTTGATTCAGGCGGAACAGTATTTTCAGATGCACTTATACATGTAACAGAAGCGGTTAATATTAATAAGTTAGACAGTTCATTGTATACATTGGAGAAGGAAGGAACAGAAGATAACGAATATGACCTGTACAAGGCTAATTATCAGCTTCCTTTTGCGATGGTTACAAGCAGCAGGTTAGCATCAATAGATTTTAGCAAAGATTTTACAAAGCTCTCAGAAGTGAGCCAGCGAAACAGCACAGAATCCGGATATAACTGGAACACAACAGCCAGGGACTGGATATATCTTCATAATCTTATGTACAGTGCCTTAAGTGGTGATTCAGATAAGCTTGTAACAGAGTATGGAAAGCTTTCAGGTACAGGAACATACGAGGTAAGTGCAGCACAGACAGCAGATATAAATAAAGCCTCTGATAATACAACACCAGATAAGTCAACACAGACAACGCATGTAGTACAGACCTATAAGGATAAGATAAGTGGAAAAGCAGCAGTGTATATGAATGTTGCAGATTGTAATATAGGAACATCGGATGCTAATGTTTCTAATCTGTTCAGAAGCCTTACAATAAAAGTTAATGGAAAGCAGATAGATATACCAACTATAGGTAATGTAAGGAATAAGTATTATGCAACTGATTATAATAATGGACTTATATATATTGGCACTTTTGAAAATGAGGATGTTACCGTTGAACTTGATTATGCAAGACCACTTGATAATAATGGTGAGGTGTCAGTTGGAAACTACATATTTACTATGGGTG
>OGLR01000798.1_pt1 | contig 12487 bp, 8 predicted proteins | sample 1572931 | NCBI WGS metagenome assembly OGLR01 (sample SAMEA2581997, study PRJEB24529) | metagenome | biome: Human gut stool | place: China | collected 2011 | reverse complement strand
ATAGCGGTTCTGCCCTCTATGATACACCCCCAAACGGCCGTTCTCGGACGGGCTGGGGAGAGGGCTGTAGGCTGATTTCCAAGATAAGATTTCCGGAAAATTATTCATTTTTTCTGTAGTTTGGGTAATGCGTGTTTTCGGGAATCTTCGTATCTTTGCACTTGGAAATCATGATAGAATTATAACTATAAGTATAAAAAATATGTATATTGAGAAAATAAAGTCGCCAGCCGACTTGAAGAAGCTAGATTTGAAGGAGCTGCAGGTGGTGGCTGATGAAACCAGACAGGCTGTGCTGAACCGTGTAAGCAAGCATGGCGGTCATGTGGGACCGAACCTGGGATTCGTGGAGGCTACCGTGGCGCTTCACTACGTGTTTGATGCGCCAAAGGATAAGCTCGTGTTTGACGTAAGCCACCAATGCTATCCGCATAAGGTGCTCACCGGACGAGCTGCGGGATTCCTCGGCGATGTGGATGACATGAATGCCATTTCGGGCTATTCTTCTCCTGCCGAATGTCCGGAATATGATAACTTTGAGGTGGGGCATACTTCCACTTCCGTGAGTCTTGCTACCGGTTTGCAGAAGGCGCGCGACGTCAAGGGTACCGATGAGAATATCATCGCCATTATAGGCGACGGCTCCCTTTCGGGCGGCGAGGCTTTCGAGGGACTGGATGAGGCTTCGGAACTCGGCACGGGCATCATCATCGTGGTGAACGACAACGAAATGTCTATCGCCGAAAATCATGGCGGAATCTATAAGAACCTGCGTGCCTTGCGCCAGAGCAACGGCACCTGCGAGCACAACTGGTTCAAGGCATGGGGCTTTGAATACAAGTACCTGGAAGAGGGTAACGACATCGAAAAACTCATCCAGGTTTTCGAGAGCGTGAAGGATACGGATAAGCCTACCGTGGTTCACATTCACACAGAAAAAGGTCATGGTTTTGCGCCAGCCGTAGCCAACAAGGAGGCTTGGCATTGGGGATTGCCTTTCAACCTGGTAGATGGCAGCCGACCAAGAAAAAATGCCGATGGAACCCTCCCGGAGATTGCTCCAACAGAGGATTACGGCACATTATTCTCTGACTGGATGCTCAGCCAGATGAAGCAGGATAAGACGCTCATCGCCGTAACCGCTGGTACTCCTACCGCAGGAGGATTTACTGCCGATAAACGCCAACTGGCTGGCAATCAGCACATCGATATGGGAATAGCCGAGGAGCAGGCAGTGGCGATGATTTCGGGAATGGCGAAGGGCGGACTGCATCCGGTATGGACGGTTTACAGCACCTTCATCCAGCGCACCTACGACCAGATAGCGCAAGACCTCTGCATCAATTCCAATCCAGCCGTAATCAACGTGGTAGGAGGCGGAGTGAACTCGATGAACGACATCACCCACATCTGCCTTTTCGATATTCCGATGCTCTGCAGCATTCCGGGGCTCATCTATCTGGCTCCAACCACCTGCGAGGAGTATTTCGCCATGCTCCGCTGGAGCATTCAGCAGGATAAGAAACCTATCGCCATCCGCGTGCCAAGCAATGGCGTGGTTCATACTTCTGAAACCATTGATGCTGAGTATGGTTACGAGGCAAAGTACAAGGTAATGCACCAGGGCGAGAAGGTGGCAGTCATCGCCGCCGGTTCGTTCTATCAGAAGGGCGAGAATGTAGTCCGCCTGTTGGCTGATAAGGGCATCGCTGCTACGCTCATCAACCCTCGCTACCTGAACGAGGTGGATGCCGATGTGCTGGATAGCTTGAAGGCAGACCATCAGTTGGTAGTAACCCTGGAAGATGGTTCGAAGGATGGCGGATTCGGAGAGCGCGTCGCCTCTTACTATGGCACTTCTGATATGAAGGTGATGGTGGGCGGCATCAGGAAGGGACTCTACGACAGATACGATGTGAAGGAGTTGCTTTCGGATAATCGCCTGCTCGATGAGCAGATTGTGGAAGACGTTTTGTTAGTGATTAATAACTATGTATTAGTTAGTCGGCATAGTTTGTTTTACATAGCAAGAAATCCAAGCCGGAGAATCATCTCTAGCTTGGATTTCTTCTGTTTTATCATCGAATGTTTGTCTTAATCTCTGTCTTTGTCTTAATCTTAGTCTTAATCTTAATCTTAATCTCAGTCTCAGTCTTAATCTTAGTCATCATCCCAATCTCTATCGTGCTTCCATTTTTTCTTGTCGTGCTTCCACTTCTTCTTGTCGTGTTTGTGATGCTTGTGATGCTTGCTCGGCTTTCCTGGTTTATAGGTTACATGGATTTCGCCTGGCCATCCTGGTCTTCCGTAGCTGCACTCAGGGCGAGGGCGGCGCTTGTCGTATCCCCAGTTATGCTTTGGATATCGGGTATAAATATGGTGAACATACACATGATTCTGCCAGCCGATAGGGCGATAGAAATAGTATGAGTTCTTGAATTTCTTCCATTGTCTGTCGGTCATCATGCGCTTGAGCTGCTTGTTGCGGTAATGCCAGCCGTAGGCATCGATGTCGCGATAGCTGCGGATGCCGTCCAGGTAGGTGAAGTTGATGTTCAGGAGATTGTTGCGCTGGGCGCTGCTCAATCCCAGTTCCACCACCATCTTATCTGTGATAAAACGGGCTTCTGCCTGAATATTTGTCAGTCTCTGAGCATTCATAGATGTTACTATCATCCATACTGCTACGATTGTCATCAGAATTCGTTTCATAACTATCTTCTCTTTAAAGGGTTATTACTGCATTTATTTTAATTGAAGAGGCTACTTGGTGCCGCTATCAACTTTTTGATGGTGCAAAGATAGTGAGAATAGCTGAAAACAACAAAGGGAAAACCATAAACCAGCGTATGATTTTCCCTAAAAGTATCGGGGGAGATTCCCTGATGTTCAATTGCCACTCTATCTTTTCGTTCAGGATATCGCCATCAGTTAATTTATAATTCCTAGCTTTTATCCAGAACCCTGTATTCCCAATCTTCGATGGTTCTGGTTTCTGTGCTGAAACTAATGCCAATCTTTACGAGCTTTCTATCGTCAGCCTCGAAAGGAACCATGTAGCCTTTTTCGTCTATCTGGGCCAAGGCTTCCTTGGCTGGCTTGTTGATTTTTATCTCGAAGACGAAGATGGTGTGGGGTGAGAACATCACGGCATCGGCTCTGCCCCTGCAACTCTTCACCTGCGTGAGAACGGCTATGTTCATCATCGAAAGCATGATGTAGAAAACGGTTTCGTAATAATACTCGTTTTTCTGCATGTCTGACAATACGTCTTTTCCGCCCTCTGGATAAGGAATTGAGGCGAAGTAGGATTTCATCAGCGTCATCGCCTTGTCGATGTCTCCGTACACCAATGCCTGGTAGAATCTTGCCGCAAAGCCTAGCGAAGTGCCATCGCTCAGATTCGTGTAGAGCGGCAGCAGGTTTTCCATCAAGCCGGCTCTTACTTCCTTGTTTGGAATGCCCAGATAGTAGCCTTTGGAGAGAGGGTCGTAGCCCTTGATGGTAAGATATCCACTCTGATAAAGCAATGGCAGGGCATCTGACATCTTCTCTGTAGGACGGTCGAATGAAGACGAGAAGGCGAAGACGTTGTCCAGCTCTGTCACGTCAGTCTTGAATCTCTGCATCTGATTGATGAGATAGGTAGAAGTGCCCGATGCAAACCAGTAATCCTCTATCTCGCCCGATGCCAAGGCTCGCATCAAACTGAATGGGTTGAAGATGTCTGGGCTATTTTTGGTGAAATGATAGCCGTCGTAATTCTCCTGGAGCATCCGTTCCATCTCTTTCTTGCTCACCCCATTGTGTTCCGCCATCAGTTCGATATCCAGGCTGAGTGTGGTGATGAGTTCCTCCTTGGTGATGCCGCAGATGGCAGCAAACTCTGGGTCCATGGAGATATTGGTCAGGTTGTTGATGGCGCTGAAGATGCTGAGCTGTGAGAACTTGGTGATACCCGTGATGAAGGCGAATCTCCAATACTTGTCACATTCTTTGATAGGGGTGTAAAATTCCTGCATGATGGTTCTCACCTGCTCTAGTTTCTCTTTGTCGTGGAGAACATCGAGCAGAGGTGCATCGTATTCGTCTATGATGATGACGAGGTCTTTGCCTGTCTTGTTTTTGATAGTCTTGATCAGCGTCGTCAATCTGTTGCCTGGGGTCTCTCTGTTGTTCTCAATTTCGTATTTCTTCTCGTAATCTTCAAGTTGTATGTCAAATTTCTCTTTAAAATATTTGATGTCGCAATACTTGAATGTGGACATGTCGAAGTGCAGGACAGGGTATTCTGTCCAGTCCTTTTCCAATTCCTCGATGGCAAGTCCCTTGAACAGGTCTTTCTCGCCTGCAAAATAAGAATGGAGCGTACTGCTGAGCAGGGATTTTCCGAACCGGCGGGGGCGGCTGAGAAATACGTATTTGTACTTCTTGGTCATCCGATAGACGAGTGCCGTTTTATCCACATACACGCATCCTCTGTTGATGAGGTCGCTGAAAGTCTGTATTCCCACAGGATAAATTCTTTCTACCATAGTCTTTGTATTTTTATTCTTTGTGGCAAAGTTACGAAAAGTTTTTGAAAAGGAAGTGATTTGGAAAAGAAAAAATGTGGTTCAGGGAAGAAAAAGTGGAGGCTTTTGCTGGAATAGGGTAAATTATTCATTTTTTTGATGGTGCAAAGAAAGTGCAAACGAGCACAATGAAAGCTTGCTTTCAAATTGTCGAGTGCAGCCTTTCTTCTAACGTGGTGCAAAGATAGTGAGAATAGCTGAAAACAACAAAGGGAAAACCATAAACCAGCGTATGATTTTCCCTAAAAGCATCGGGGGAGATTCCCTGTAACAATATTGTAGTATTCTTTATCTGCTAATTCAAATCCTTGTAACCCTTTTGACACATAATACCCCTACCTTTGCACCCGAAAGTTAACAGGTACCACCCCGAAAGGGGAAAGGTATCATCAACATTTAATAAATGTATTATCACCATTTAATAAAGGTATTATAGTTTAATAAAAGTATTATAGTTAGATAAAGAAAAATGGAAAAGAAAGTATCGGGTAAGCATAGCAGCATGAATGGCTTTGCTATGATGAAAGGTAGAGTAGCTACTGTAGTTTTGGCTTCGGCTTTATTGTTGGGCGGAGGCTTGAATGCTCAGGCTCAAAACACAGCATTAACAACCTGTTCTCAGAGTGCAGCAACCGCCATTCCGCAGAATCCAAACTGGAAGGCGAATGCTGCAGAATGGCAGAAACTGAAGGGCGAAATCACCCTCTACATGACCAATGATATGGGACGCAACGGCTACTACGACCAGAAGTCTATCGCCGAACTGATGGGCGAGATGGCGGGAACGGTAGATCCGGAATGTGTACTTGCCGTGGGCGACATCCACCATTTCAATGGCGTGGCTTCTACCCAGGACCCTCTGTGGCTTACCAATTATGAATATGTTTATTCTCATCCCGACCTGATGCTCAATTGGTTCCCGGTTTGCGGCAACCATGAGTATCGTGGTAATACCCAGGCTTTTATGAACTACGGCAAGGTGAGCCGCCGCTGGATGATGCCAGCCAAATATTACACCAAGGTGTTCGACCACAAGGGAACCACCGTGCGCGTCATCTTCCTCGATACCACACCCCTCATCGATTCTTACCGCAAGAATCCGGAAATCTATCCTGATGCCTGCAAGCAGGATGCTGAGGCTCAGCTCTCCTGGCTCGACGAAACTCTGAAGAATGCCAAGGAAGACTGGGTTATCGTGGTAGGCCATCATCCTATCTACGCCTACACAGAGAAAAAAGAGAGCGAGCGTCTCGACATGCAGAAGCGCCTTCTGCCTATCCTCCATAAATATAATAATGTGGCGATTTATGCCTGCGGTCACATCCACAACTTCCAGCACATCCAGAAGAAGGGCGATAACATCGATTACGTAGTCAATTCCTCTTCATCTCTGGCCCGTCCTGTGAAGCCTATCGATGGCACCGTGTTCTGCAGTCCTGCCGATGGCTTCTCTGTATTTACAGCAGATAAGAAGCAGCTGAGAATGTCGATGATAGACAAGGATGGAAAAATCATTCACACGATTACAAAAAGTAAGTGAAGAGTGAAGAACGAAGAGTGAAGAATTCAATAGCGATATAGATGAAAAGATTTTTATTTAGTGCGGCGCTTCTTGCCGTAGCGACTACCGCCATCCAGGCTCACACGCTGGATGGCATAGTCAAGGATAACAAAACGGGTGAACCCCTCATCGGAACCGTAATCCGAGTAAAGGAGCTGCCCAACGTGCGTACCACCACCGGACTTGATGGTACTTTCACCCTGCATGAATTGCCTGATAAAGGCAAGTTTACCATCATCGTTTCCTACATGTCTTACAAGACCAAGGAGATGGTAGTAGATGTGGCTAAAGACTTCTCCAAGGATGGAAAAGAGGGAAAGAAAGGACAGTTGACCATCGCCATGGATGAAGACCAGAAGCAGTTGGGCGAAGTGGTGGTTACCGGTCATCGTGAATACCGCAGCGACCGCAGCGCCATAGAAACCGTGAAGAATGCCGGCAACGTGCTCAACGTGATGAGCCAGCAAAGCATCCAGCTTTCGCCTGACGTCAACGTGGCGAGCGTTCTGCAGCGAGTATCAGGTGTCACCATGGAGCGTTCTGCATCGGGCGAAGCTTCCTACGCCATCCTCCGAGGCATGGACAAGCGCTACAACTACACCCTGGTAAACGGCGTGAAGATTCCTAGTCCGGATGATAAAAACCGTTACATCCCATTGAATATCTTCCCTTCAGATCTGATGGACCGCCTCGTGGTTTCCAAGTCTCTAACGGCTGATATGGAAGGCGATGCAGCCGGCGGCGTAGTGGATATGGTGATGAAGGATGCTCCATCCCGCTTCCAGATTCAGGCGAATGCTGCCATCGGAGCAAGTGATTATTTCTGGAAGGATGGCAGAGATTATCTTACCAGCAACCGCTCTGATTATACCCTGAAATCTCCTTACGAGGCTTTCGGAAAAGACTACAAGGCGCAGATGAATGATTTCAAGAACGGTCCTGTTCAGTTGAAGAGCCATTCTCTTCCTGCTCCTAACTTCATAGGAGGTCTGAGCATTGGCAACCGCTTCTGCAACGACCGCCTGGGCGTGATGCTTGCCGGAAGCGTGCAGAATGTTTTCCGTGGCACAGAGCGCACCTACAATTCCGTAAAGATGGCATCGGGCGAGCAGGCCATGTACATTTCCAATCTGCAGCATCGCTACTATAGCATCCACGACCTTACTGCGGGTGCTCATGCCAAGTTCGATTTAACCCTGCCTTGCCACAAGCTGGAATGGTACAACATGTATGTGCGCACCAATTCCAAGGGCACCAGATACAATAACAGCGTTAACACCGAATACATCGGAGCCGACAGCTACACCCAGGATGATGAGGTGCGCTCTCTTTCAACCACCCAGAGCATCTTCGCCACTAACCTGAAGGGTACGCATCATCTTGCCAAGGATTTTACCGTAGATTGGTCGGGCGTATTCTCGCAGGCTAGGGAGGAAGATCCGGACAGAACATACGTTACCCTGACCAACACCATAAGCAGAACTGCCGAGAATGGCGGCGATGCCGTTTCGGGTTCCATCTGGGAAGGCGACAAGAACATCATCAAGACCCTGCCTAAGAGTGCCGAGCGCCGATTCCAGCACAACAAGGATACCGACTGGGCGGGTTATATCAACCTCTCTTACGATACCCATTTCGTCAACGATGTGGAGGCTCTCTGGAAGGCGGGAGCGCAGTATCGCAGAAAGGAACGCAGCAACAGATATTATTCTTACATCTTCAATCCAGCCAACATCTCGCAGCGATTGGATGGCAACGGAATAGACCAGTTTGATAACATCGATTGGGTTTGCAAGACTCCTTATTCTCAGGCTTCTCAGCTCAACTACGATTCCAAGGAGCACATCGGCGGAGCCTACGCTATGGTAACTCTGAAGAGCGAGGTGGGCGAACTGAATGCCGGTTTCCGTGCCGAGCACACCAACCAGATTTACACCATGCTCCAGCACTTCCGCAACATGGGACAGGTGGGCGAGCAGAGCTACTGGGATTATCTGCCATCGGCATCCATCAAGTGGACACCAACCAGGAAGATGAACGTGCGTCTCTCTTACTATCGCTCCATCAACCGTCCGGGGTTCTACGAGATAGTGCCTTATCAGATTCAGGGCGAGGAGTATCAGGAAAAGGGTAATCCAAACCTGAAGCGTGCCCGCATCGACAACATCGACCTGCGCTGGGAGTGGTTCCCAAGCAAGACCGAGCAGATTCTTGCCGGCGTATTCTATAAGTATCTGAAAGACCCTATAGAGCAGGTGTTCGTAACATCGGATGGCAAGATTGGCGCCGGAACCGATGCCTATTACATGCCGGATAACCTGGGTAATGCCAAGAACATGGGATTTGAAATCGACGTGATCAAGTACATCCGCCACTTCGGAGTGAAGGCGAATTATACTTACACTCATTCTGAAATCACCACCTCGAAGCGTGAGTACCAGGAGGGTAGTGCAGAGTATAAGACGGGCGTAACCCAGCCCCGTCCGCTGGTTAACCAGGCTCCTCATACCGCCAACATTTCCTTATTATATAAGGATACGGAGAATGGTTGGAACGCTCAGTTGGCCTCTTCCTTCACGGGCACCAAGCTCGCCCTGGTTTCTCCTTTCAAGGATGCCGACCAGTGGGACAAGGCGATGTTTGGTCTCGACCTGAGTGCCGAGAAGCAATTCAAGAATGGCATCTCCATCTTCTTCAAGGCAAACAATCTGCTCGATGCTAAGCGCGAGAGATTCTTGAAGACTGTGAACAAGAGCAACCTGGAGTATGAGGGACAGAAGAGCGATAAGACCATCGTAGGAACTTATCAGTATGGCAGAACCTTCCTGCTGGGAGTAAGATACAAACTTTGAAAAGTAAAAAAGTAAAAAGGTAAAAAAGTAAAAAGGTTTTGAAAGTAAAAAGGTAAAAAAGAAAAAAATGAAAAAGATAAATACTTTTGCTGCTTTGCTGTTGATGGCAGCAGCTGCAATGTTCTCCACATCTTGCGAGAACGATAATATCAATCCATACGATTACGTGAATAATGGCGGTAATGGAAGTGATGGCAATGAGAATCAGGGTTCTAAGGATGTCATCACAACGAAGGTGGCAGAATATCCTGCAGGTTCTGTGGTTTGGACCAAGGATACTACCCTGAGCCAGAGCGTTGAAATTCCAGTAGGAGCATCGCTCTACATTGAGCCGGGCGTAACCGTTACCTGCAAATCAGAGGTTCAGGTGCCGGTAGAAATCGTAGTATTGGGCAATCTTTATTGCCTGGGAACTGCCGAAAAACCGGTAGTCTTTACTTCTGATACCAGGAAGCCTGCTGATTGGGGCGGCATCATCTGCGGATACAATTCTGAGGAGGTGGTGCTCAACCACGTGGATGTGGCCTATGCCGGTGCTACTCCTACCGAGAGTTCAGCTTCTTTCCAGAACAAGCTTTTCAAGACCACCATCGATGGCGGTGTGCCAGCCTTTCACTTCTGTAATGTAAACGGCAAGTTTGTGATGGCAAACAGTTTCTTCCATGACAACTACAACGACCAGACTTACTTTACCGGTGGTAACGGCGTGATTATCAACAATATCTTTGCTGATAGCGGAAATGCTGCCGATGGCGGTGAGGCCATCAACGTGAAGTCAGGTTGCAAGCTCGATGTAGCCAACAACCTCATCTACAACGCCTGCACCAACGCCTTCAAGCTTTCTAATGCCGGCAATAGCGAGGTGATTCCTCTCTCTGAGATGACCGCCTACAACAACACCATCGTCAACTGTGGCTGGCGCCGTTCCAAGAACAAGAAGGGTGGTTCTGTCTGGGTAGAGAAGGCAGCGAAGCCAGTCTTCGTGAACAACCTCATCTACGATTCCCGTTACGGACTGAAGCAGCCAAAGAAGGATGGTGCAGATATGGAGCACAGCCGTCTTACCCCAAACTACTACTTTGCATCTACAGAGAAAGGCGTAGCGCAGATGGCGAAGGATGCAGAGCTCGGCATCTGGTTTGATACCGACATCAGGAGCAGCGTGGCAGGTCAGTTCAATCCACTCTTCAAGCGTTTCAAGCAGAGCGAGAAGATGAACATCAATTGCGAGATAGATGATGTAGCCCAGGGTGCTCCATTGGCATTCGACAAGAGTTGGAATTTCGATTATCAGGCAGGCAGTCCTGCTCTCTCAGGAGGTGTCACCGATTTTTCCCGCCTCTTCCCCGAGGGTCTGCCATTCTTCGGCATGAAGCAGGTGAATTTCCTGGATAAGAATAACGACCAGAACTATTACTTCGCCGCCCCATTGCCAAGCGCAAGATTCGGAGCGTGGCTGTAGGATTGTAGGATGAATATAAGATATATAATGAATATAAAAGGAAAAAGCGTGCAAGCCACATCATTGTTGCCTGCACGCTTTTCGTTTTTATTATCTTTATTATGATTTTTATCATCTCAATTTGTTATGATTTCCAATCGAACACGATGGTGTTGTCTTCTTTGATATTGAAGCTCATGCCTACCTTGATAATTTCCTTACCGCTCATGGCAAAGGCATCGGCATAATGCTTGCTTTCTATCTGCTCAAGAGCCTCCTGGGCAGTCTTTCCAAACTTCAGCTCCATTACATAGATAGTATCATCCGTCTCCATGGTTATATCAATTCTACCCTTTGACGTATGTTGCTCCACGATAATCCTGAAATTCGTGAGCAAGGCAAAGATGATATACATCGTTTGCTGGTAATGCCCTTCGTAATGGGTGTTGTCGCAATAAGGCACCGTCTCCCAAAACGATTTCAGTAACTGTAAGGCTTCATCTATCTTGCCATGTTTAATAAGCACCGACATTTTGGCGATGGTGGTATTGCACATCGCAGTCTTTGAGGTCAGATAATGAGGCAACAAACTTCTGTACAATCCAACTCTTATTTCCTTGTTAGGAATGGCTAGGGTATAGAGCTCCGTTTCTTCATCATAATCCTTGATGGTGATGTAGCCACTCTGATAGAGCAGTGGCATGATGGTGGTCATGGTTTCCGTGGCAGCATCAAAGTCATCCTTTCCGGCTTCCATACTCTCGCCCAGGTTCGCTGGCAGAAAGTTGAAATTGCGCATCATATTGATCAGATAAGTAGGAGTGCCGGAACCAAACCAGTAGGAATCAATCTTCTGCTTGGCAAAGCAGGTTAATAAGCTGAACGGATTATAAACGTCAGGAGAAGGCCATGTGAAATGATAGCCGTCATAATTATCCTTTAACTTAGCTAACGTCTGCTCATACGACAGGTTTAATTTTTCTGCAAGTGCCTCTATGTCATCCCGCATTCCGTTCACCAGTTCATCTTCCGTAATTCCGCAAATGCCGGCATACGGTTCGTCCATACTGATATTGGTGATGTTGTTCAATTCGCTGAAGATGCTGAGCTGGGAGAATTTGGTGATGCCTGTGAGGAATACGAAGCGGAGTAATTTCTCGCATCCTTTTAACGGACTGTAGAAATTGCGCATGGCGTTGCGCATTTCTTCCAACTCTTCATCCTCGTGCACCACATCAAGCAAAGGGGCATCATATTCGTCAATGAGTATTACCACTTGCTTGCCCGTTTCCCTATAGGCAGTCTGGATAAGTGAGATGAGGCGGACGTTGGCATCAACAGCCGGATTCGTAATGCCCCATTTCTGCTCTTGTTCTGCAAGTTGCTGGTCGAAATATCTTTCCAGCTGGGCTATCTCCATGTGTTTGCCCATGCTCATATCGAAATGCAGCACCGGATAGCTTATCCAATCCTTTTCTAGCTTTTCGATGGCGAGTCCTTTGAAAAGCTCCTTCTTTCCTTCAAAATAGCTCTTCATGGTAGTTAGCAACAGTGACTTTCCGAAACGGCGTGGACGGCTCAGGAAGAAATAAGTACCATCAGTATGTGCCATACGATATACATATTCCGTCTTGTCAATGTAGAACTTATCCTCCACTCTGATTCGTTCGAAAGTTTGTATTCCTATCGGATATAGTTTTCTTGCCATAATTGCTCGCCTTTCTTTTAAGTGATATTCTCTTTGTTGGCAAAGATACGAATAAATGGTGAAACCTCCAAATAAAAAACATCTTTTCTTTATTTATGCCCCTTATCTCATATCCTTATACCTTTCTTCTTTATTTCTTTTATTTCTTTTCTCCCTCCTTTTATCTCCTTTCTCCCTCCTTTTATTTCTTTTCTCTTCCTCCTCTTATCTCCTTTCTCCCTCCTTCCAGTATTAATTTTGTGTTAATCTTAGGAAAAGTCTTGGTTGTTATTAGGAAAAAATGTACTTTTGCCTAGTAGAAAGTGTGTCCTGAGACAGAATGAAGTCTGATATTGGCTATATCTGATAGAT
>OGLR01000797.1_pt1 | contig 12494 bp, 15 predicted proteins | sample 1572931 | NCBI WGS metagenome assembly OGLR01 (sample SAMEA2581997, study PRJEB24529) | metagenome | biome: Human gut stool | place: China | collected 2011 | reverse complement strand
ATTAGTGGTTTACAGCTGTGAAGGCTCAGGGCTTTGGCGCGCTGTGGTGCTAATGTGGTGCAGTGGTGTAGATAGTCCATGACCATTATAGTTCGATGATACAATATTGACAATTGTTAAACAATATGTTATAGTTAGTATACAAATAAAGAAAGGAAGTGAGAAACATGGATTTTATCACTATTGTACAAAACGTAGGATTTCCGATTGGTTGTGTTGCATTTTTGGCTGTGTATGTTAAAGACTTGACAAAGACACACAGAGAAGAAGTAAACCATCTCACGGAAAAATTAAGTGAACAAACGTTGACCATCCAAACGCTGGTTGACAAGATCGACGAATTATTGAGAGGTGAAAAAAATGCGAATTAGTGAAAAGGGAATCAATTTAATTATTGGTTTTGAGGGATTTTGTGGTAAAGCAACCAAGGCAGTATCTACCGAAAAGTATTATACAATCGGCTATGGTCATTACGGCAAAGACGTTAATGAAAACGACACAATCACAAAGTCAGACGCTATTGAGTTATTGAAAAAGGATATTAAAAAGTTCGAAACAAAGGTAATGAAATACAACACAGCGTACCGCTTTACACAAAATGAGTTTGACGCTCTTGTGTCCTTTGCATACAATGTGGGAAACATTGACCAGCTGACAGCAAGGGGAACACGAACTAGAAAAGAAATCGCTGACGCAATGTTACGATACATTAAGTCTGGTGGAACAGTCTTAAATGGGTTGAGAAAACGGAGAGTAAAAGAAAGAGAGCTGTTCTTGAACAACTCAATTCCAAAATGTTCGACATCGAACTTTTACCCAAAGTATACAGGCGCGTCTAAAGATTTGAATACAGTATTTTCAGCAATCGGAGTTCCTTCACATCTGAATGGCTCTTGGGAAAAAAGAAAAGCAATCGCCACAAAAAATGGTATTTATGATTATGTCGGAAGTCTTACTGATAATATTAGATTATTAGCTTTAGCAAAATCCGGAAAACTTAAAAAATAGGGGCATTAAGCCCCTATTTTAGTTTACGAAAAATCCACCACTTAAAAGTCTTACCAACTCTTCTTTTTCTGATTCCGTCGCACGTATTCCAGAAAGGTCTATATGTTCGTCACATATCGTATATCCTTTTAAGCTATTTATTGTTTTAGTAAGATAGCACTTTTTACCTCTAGTATGGTTGAATGATTTCAAGGTCTGATAGGTAGGACGGTCTATAATTACATAACACGTTCTGTTAGTGCTTGCAACGCACATAGGGTTCGGGGATGACGTACTAGCGTAGTGATATTGCGCTTCTGCGCTATTTATAAGAGAAGTCACAGCCCCAACTATGTTACCACTTGCGGCACTTGACGCGATTCCAATTCCACTAGAAATATATCCAGCTTCTACTTGTGCCCTGTTACTTGCAGTAATAGGAATATCAATCCCAAGGTTTCCGTTGAACTCATATAAACGCACTCCGTCTGATTGTATCTGACATAAACATCCACCGGTAATTACATCTACAGTATAAGAAATTGATAACGTTTTATTCATAACAAGATTTGTGTCTAACTCCTTAAAACCGACATAAGGCAAATAAATAATTACATTAGTATATGGGGCATAGTCCAAAAAGTTGTTATACTTTTCGTTGATTTTAATACTACCTATAGTTTGACTTGTAAAGTTATTAGCAACCTTATCTCCGTTTACACCCGTATCCACGTTTCCTAAAATAATTTTCTGAGTTGCCCCGTCAAGCGATAACGGAATACTCTTACATGATATAATATTTTCAATAGGGTTATTGCATATCAATGAAAAATTATCGAAAATATTTGAACCCCATAAAAATCGCCCAAGTTGTTGCAACCTATTTTTTGACATTTTAAATGTTGTTGTCAGAACTCCAATTCCAGCAGATACATCACTTGTATCAATGTTATTTTCATCATCATCTTTATCGTCTGAATATCCATCATCATCACCGTCTGTAACAATTTTACTACCATCCTCTCCCTCTTTTACAATAAATGTTGAACCGTCACCGCTTGTCACTTTATCATAAAGTCCGTTTTTGTCTTTTTCCAAAAAACCAATATCCCCATACATATGACCATTTTTTTGATTTTTGAATAACTCACAGTACATAATTGATGAATAATCAGTAGGTAATACAGTAGGGGTTGAATAGTATTCTAATTGGACAGCAATATATACTGTCGCTAAAGTGGCTAACGGAGATACTATATTCGCAACTTCTCCCCAAACCGCGTTATTTATTTGAGCATAGTTTGTATTAAAATGACTAGGACTGTAATCAACTAATTGCCATTTATGTATAGATACTTTACCGCTTATATCATCATAACCGCCATAACCTATTCTCACTCTAGCAATATCATTTTCTGATATTTGAGCACAATTCCACTTTAACTTATATAGAGGACTTTTTGTACCATCAATTCCTAATGTCCAATTAGTATTTAATTCTTTTAATGCCCCGCTATCATCACCGGTATCTAAATATTTTTGTAAAGCTTCATCGTTATCAAATATAGGTATTCCACCTATGCGAATATCAACCGTTTTATAAGATAAATAGTAACCGTCTCCTGAATCAACAGCATTAAAATCGGTTAAACTAGGAAATATATTTAAAGCATTATCTACTGTTCTAGTCTTAATGACTTTTCCATCTTTGTCATACTCTCTTGTTATTGTTTCATAATGTAAATTTTTATCTTGCACACTAGTATCTAAAGGTTTTGCAAAAATATAATAATCATCTTTACGTCTATCTAATTTAATCGCAAGACCATATTTTTCATTATGTATATATGTTTTTGCTATCCAATAACCATTTTCGGCTTTAGCCCATTTTCCATCTGTTCCCCATTGTACATTACCACCATGTGAATAAGCCATATTACAACCCCCCATTATTTACAGTTAAATAATAATTAGTTACATTTTCTCCAATTACACCGACGTTTTTCTTTTCTCTTATCCGTTTCACTCTTGTCATGACTTCTTCATCAACAAAATAAGGGTTGTTTAAATTTTCTTGCCGTATAATTAAACAACTTAATCCCTTTATATCATTTGCGAAACTGCTCAATACATCTACGTGTAAAGATACGCTTATCAAGTCTCCATTCATTTCAGTAATATCATTTACAAAATAATAACGCTGATACTCTTTTATCAAAGCGTAATTAAATTCTCTTATATGTGAGTCTGAAAGTTTTTTCATTATCAAAATTGGATTAACAATACTGCTACCTGATTTCAGTCGTACTTCTCTTGTTGTTATTTCATTGCTTGTTTTAACTAAATAACGTTTATCAGTTCTAGTGGTTAAAACACTTAAATGTAAAACGTCACTCATATTATCACACTCCTTAATGTTCGATGTCGAACTTAATATATACAAATTGCTATCAATTTTATAATATCATGCGCAATAATTCCAACAAAATTAAAAAGTGCTACTTCTCGTTCACTTTCAAGCATTTGTTGACTTGTAGTTACACCTATATTTCCGTGAGTACGGTTTTCATGTTTGTATGTTATTTCTTCTTTTCCTGTTACAGTATCTGTGTGTGCCTGTTGCTGTTGTTGGGACGTTGATGTTTGTGTGTTTGTCTTTTCTCCAATATTTTCTACAACGGTTGTAGTTTTATTATCTGTTTTTGTAGGAACATTAACCGTACTATTTGTTTCATCTATTCTATCCAGCAGTTCATTTGTATGAGAATAGCTGTCAAAAGAATCGGTTGTTTTTTCTTGATTATAATAGGTTTCTGAGTCATATGGTGCTACGTTACGTTCAGAAACTTTTTTCCCGTTGTCTGTGCTTCTTTCTTTGCCGGACTTTGTTAATTTATCTTTTATAACTGTTGTAGTTTCTCCGTACTCCATTTTTTCTGTAGTAGTGTTATCGTTTTTTTGTGCACCATCTACATTATCCGATGTTATACTAGACGTTGTATTTTGTAATCCATAATCGGTACTTCCTGTTGTATCTTTTATAGTGCTGTCCGTTATTGTTTCAAGTCTGTCATAATTTTCTATAGGCTCGTATTTTAATAAAGTAGAATTGTACAAACGTTCATATGTATATTTCTTTACTTTGTATAAATTTACAACCATTTTCTGAATTGTAGTAACGTCTTTTTCCATTGCGTTTTCTACCGTTGGACGTATTTGTAATTCTCCATGATTAAATTTTATCCATTCCGTGAGCATAGTTTGGAAATCTCCACCGCTTAAAGGTTCATATCCATTTTGTGCAAAATCAGAATTGGAGAACGGAAGTACATTATTTTCCATAATATATTGACTAATTGTTAGCATTATCGTCACCCACTTTCTTTTCTATAATTTTGAATTCCGGTGATAATTCAACGGAAATATTTTTGTTAAAAATCTTATTTATCTCGTTACACGCTTTTTTCCGCTGTTTAAGCATATCATTGATATTTAACAGTAACATCTGTTCGTCATTTTCAACTTCTGACTCAATCATTCTTTCTTTTTTATCACGGTTGTATCGTACACCAATCTCATTAAAAAACATACGCAACAACTCGTTCCTTGCGTCGATACAATCCATTACCCCGAGAGACCCGCTAGAGTTTAAAGCAAGATTGTCTATGCCACCATTTCCTTTTTTTAACAGTCCATCATCCAATATCGCGTCAATATCACCGTTATAAAATTTATCAAACATAGCACGGTAGCTGTCTGCGGTTGATTGTGAATCTGTGGAAATGATATTTTTTACACGTAAATTTACAAGCGACATTTTCAATGATACATCTGTATGTGCAAGCAAATTTGCATAACGTTTAATCATAGGATATAATGGATTCCTTAAAGCGGTATTGTTTATGATAACACAATCTTCACCAATAATCCTAGTACCACCATTAGCAGTTGCCGCGGCATAGGTAAAGTTTTTAAATTCATCCCAATACTGCGTCGGCACACTCATGCCACCGATTGAAACCATTTCCCCTGCGGCTGTGTCATTTACATAACCACAATAACCATATAATAGTAAACGCATTTCAATTTCTTTTTGCGGAAATGGTAGATCACCTTTCCATTCAAAAATTCTGATTGCTTTTTCAAAAAGCATATCAGACCAATAGGAAATTGATAACGGTAGTTTCATTTCTTCTTTTTCTTCTTTTTTTATGTCTTTTAAACTGTCTCCATAATAAGATAAAAACATATAAGCACCTCACTTTTAAAAGTTCGACGTCGAACTTTATAGCCCGACGTCGATTGAAAAATCACGCTTCTGCGTCTGCGTCTGCAACATAGAAAACAATTCCGTTCTCGCTCATGTCGTTAAAGTAGCCGTATGTTGCTTTGTTGTAATAGTTTGTATACTCGTCATGGTTGTTACGCTCTGTAGTTCCGTTACGCTTTGTGATTGTAACTCCCATTGCGTCACGGTCATACATGACAGCAATCACACCCGACTGTTCAACCGTTGTATCTTTATTCAGTTTTACGTGGATTTTTGAGGTATCCGAGAAACTGTAAGTTTCCCCTGTTCCCTGCCAATACGGTAAAGTGCTGTAGGTGTTGGCAAGTTTCACCATCTCGTTGTGATAGGTGTCGGACTCAAGATAAGAAACCAACGCACTATCAAAGTCCTGTAAAACGTTTACGACAAGATCGGCAGTAGGTGTATGTCTCTTGTAATTTTCATCGTTAAAAAGCACACTCATTTTCTTCATTCGACTCGCCCACAAGTTGATCTGCTGACTTGCCCATTTAAGGAAGCTGATGTCTCTCATGCAAGTTGCAACCGTAAGGGTCGCACCTGTTAATGCGTTATACTCTGCTAATAAGTTATGCTTTCCGCAAGGTTTTCCTTTGTTTAACTTATTTGCAATAAATGTTGCTCTTGTGAGATTCTTGTTATTCTCCAGCGCGATTTCCATGTAATTATCCATGGTGGTAAAAATCGCGTCAATCAGAGTTGCAACACCCTGTGCGGAAGTGAAAGCCGTGCGGAACATAAAATCTGGAATTGTTACATCAATTTCCCAAGTGACCATTTTTTCGAATAACTTCTGCTTGATTGATGGCTTAATAACAGGCGCGTAAGTTGGTGTATATGACGATTCTCCAATCTCCCACGCTTTGTTTTCTTTTGCTTCTGGAAGATCTACATAGATTTTCTGTACGATACAGCCGTACTCAAATGGCTCTTTTACAAGACCGTCATCGCCACTAGCCGTATATCTGCGGATAGAGAAAATAGTTCTGCCGATACGATCAACCAATGTCTTGGCGAACTTATCAGTGTCGACGTCAGATGATAAGACTTTATCACCCAGCGCCACAAGGGTGGAAGTGTCAGTAACAGTTACTGCACTCTCTCCGAATGTCTGTTTTGCTACCTCGTTAATTAAGGCATAAATCTGGTTTACTGTACTCATAGTTTAGTCCTCACTTTCTGGTTCGTCTGAACCGCTGTCCGGCTCTGATGAGCCTGTTAATTTTTTATTATCATCATCGCTTTGCGATGTGGTAAACTGTTTATCAAACGCTGTCTTGAAAGTTTCCAGCGTTTTAGTTGTGTTCGAGGTCGAACTTTCAACCACTTCTTTCATGGTGGTCGCCATTGCTTCGATTGCTTTGATTGTAGCGGAATTATCCTCGGATAATTTAGTGCTATTATCTTCTGCGGTTGGTGGGATTAAAGCATCAATACTTCTCATTTTAATACGTTCCTTTCTCTTTTTTAATTTGCGTGAACTCTGTACCACATAAGTTATCACTGAACGCTATCCGTTTGTTTTTTATCATGTCTATTACTACAGTATCATAACGGAGTAGATCTGTCAAGTTGCAAGTTGCTAGTGGGTAAGTTGTAAAATCATCTGTCACTATTCTTTTGCACTTTTTAGATATGTTTTTGGTTGCTGGATAAACGTAAAGTAAAGTTTCTTTTGTTTCTTTGTGTCTTACAAGGTTTATCATAAATTTAAAACTTGTATACTTGTAATAAATCTGATATAAAATATCATAGTGTTCTAATTTTTCCGGTAGGTGTGGAAAAGAATCTGTCTCCCACACTCCTGTTGTTATCATTTCTGACTTTTTTCCGAAAAACATTTTCGATTGATTTCCGGTGTTTTCGCAATACTCGACTGCGATTGTAACCACAATAGGTTCGCCTGTATTTTCGTCGTATTGGTTTGTAAACTGACGGTACAATTCAATAGTTCCCTGTTTCTGATTTTTAATATGCGTCAACTGCCATTCCTCAAAATAAGGACATAATCGAGATATTGTATTACCTATCAAAAACACTCTAACGTAGTCACGTCTTGCTATAGTTGATATAATATCCATAAGACTTCGAACCTCATTAGCAATGTAACCACTGTCGGTTATAAATTCTTCGAAAATGATATTTCCGATTTTAGGGAAAGCTAATGACTTATAATGTGTTGCGGAAGTCAGTGAAAACGCTGACCCTATCTTTTTCCTGTCGAGTATTTTTTCTTCCTCTTCATGGATTAAATATATATCACCTCTGTACACTCTTACACTCTCAAACATACCACCTGTTATTTCTGTAATAGGCATATTAGAAAAGTATAATTCTACGTCACGCGATTTAATTTCATCTCGCCATCTACGTAAGTATGCAAATTGACAACGTTCTTTGGGCTGTTTTGTTCGTATGTCTTTTTCGTAGTACGATTCCCACAAAGCAACATACTTTGTAGCATAACTTTTACCGTTGGAACGCTCTCCCAAAAGTATATTATACATGGCATTTTTCGATAACAAATTATCAATGTTATAGTATTTCTGTTTCATTTTCAAAAATGGAAGTCACCTCTCTTTTATTCTGCACCATTGCTAAAATTGTTTCATAATCATCAGTCAGTCCTAAACTGTATGTTGTAGGCTGTGCGCATATGCCGTGCTTGTATTCACTGTAAAATTCATCTTCCTGTCCTTTGTTCCATACAATCGGGGGCATGTCGTCCACATAACTCATAATAAGTTTTTGAGCATGTTCGACGTCGAACACAGTTCCGTCCTTAAAATCTGATAAATCATGTAATTGTGATACTGCACTTTTTCTGACTCCAGACACAGTCATTTGTAGCTGATCGTCATGATCCAAATAACAATATTTCTTTGCCCCTAAAGTTTTAAACTTCTTATATTGACCATCATCATCGAATATCCCAAGTCGGTGTGGTATTCCCTTTTTATCTTTGGGACTGAATGTTTCATGTGGTATCCCTAACATATCAGCTCTCCTATTTTCACGTTCTTCTATCTCTTTGTTATAACCGTCAAAGAAACTCGAATCACATTCCAAATGCTTTATACTGTCCGTGTCACAATATACAACGTTGTAGTCAAGCGCAAGAATACCTCTCCACAAGTTACGTCTTGCGTATGCTGTGACCCATACACCAAACTGAAAAGCACCGAACGTCTTTGATAACTTTTTCTTTTCGCTTGCAATCTTTGTATAGAAATTACTTTCATCAAGTAACTCTTTTCTCCACCTATCTTCCTCAAACTCAATTGTATCTGTGATATTTTTGGTAACCATCATGCCATACAGTGAGTTTATATACTGCTTAGATTTCATATATAACGGCTCTTTTTCTTTTATACCTTTTAATGTGGTTTTATTTCCGTATAATTCTAAGATATACTTTACAAAAGTAGGTGAAAGATAGTCGTTACTTGACACGCGAAAATCTATGATATTAGGTTCGCCGTCAAAGTCGTAACATTGCAGAAACATTTCATAGTCAACGTTTGTAAGTGATAACTGAACGTAGTCAGCTTTTAACACTCTACCATTGTCCAGCGAATAACCTTTTATCTTTAAGCACTTGGAGAATGACAACCAAGTGTTCCAACGTTTTGAGCGTAAATGTTCGACGTCGAACGTTATTATATAACTGTAGTTATCATTGTAAAAATAATCGTCACATGGCACTGTTTCCTCAAAATACGTCATTGGATACTTTTCAAGGCACATTACTGTTGGATAACTAGATGCTATGTCTTTACTAGCCACGTTATCAAGTACCATGTTAGTGTGTACTGAATTACTATGTGTGTAGCCACCCATAAAGCAGTCACACAGTAAAGAATAATCTTCTATGGTATTTGGTATTAGTTTTATACAACGTTTCCTATATTTGTATTCACTGCTCACGTTCATACGCTCAATTACTTCTTTTCGTACCTCACCTGTTTGGGTAAACGGTATGTCGATCATATGACCGTATTTTTCTTTGTACTGTGATAATCCGTAATACATAACCAATACGTCATTAAAACAATACTCAAGTTCTTTCTGTGTGAGTGGTGTTTTCGGTGTCCTTAAAACTGTATAATCCAAGTTTCCGATCAACTTCTTTACCGGAAGTTTTCTTTGTTCAGCCCACACTCCCAAACTCATGTTTGTGAGGAAATAACTACAGCGGAACTGATAGGTGCCCCATTCTGCGAACAACGGTTTTCTTGCCTGTCTTGCAAAAACATAATCAAATTGCAAGACGTTTATCAGAAATTGAAACTCATAAGAAAGGTTATGGATATAAACTATTTTCTTGTGGGGCTCATAGTATTCAAGATCTTGCAGAAAATCTTTAAAATCTTCCAGCGTACGTCCCCAAAAAACATTATCATTTATGGAGAACTGCCACACATAACAGATAGCAAACTTTTTACACTGCTCATAATATTTTTTACTCTTTCCTGTATACGGTTCAATGATATTGCTGTCCTTGTGTAAAAATCCGCTGGAAGTCTCAATATCAAAACACATTATATCGTCATTGACAATATCGGCTCTGTTTTTCTTTTTAAAATAATAAGTGTTGAACGCAATTTCTGATAATGGTGAATCTCTAATATTGTAATTACCCATGCTTTACAATCCTGTCATAATGTTTGCTACAAAATCCTTAAAGTTTGTATTATTTCTTTTATCCTCGTCAAGTTTAGTCCATTTCTGAAGAACTGTATCGACACTCTTTCTAAAATTCGGTTTATCTTCTTTGGCAATACTAGACCAAACTGAAAAAATGTCCTCAAGCGAATATGGATTTTCGGTGAACTGTTCCACACGTTCCGCTGTCGACACTGCTCTGTCGGAATCCTCGTAAAACAACTCTTTTATTCTTCCCCATGACGGAGAAGAGAAAACCGTGTCCCAAAAAATAACCTGTGATTGGCTCATGTTCTGACTGAAAGCTTTAAAACCTCTATTCTGTAAACTTTTTTTAATTCCTGTTTTTGTGCTGTAGCTTGAGTTTTTATACGTTTCAGCAACTTGTAACAACTGTTCCTTTTTCGCGTCAGACAATCCTGTTGTTTTAAAAGTTGGAACACCGATAGACTCGTAACCATATATCATATCAAGCTGGTGCTTTACCAACTGAATTGAGTCGTGTTCTTCCCCTAGATAAGCGGTCATACGTTTCAACCGCTTATTCATGTTAGCAAAAAGCTGACGGGGATTTTCAGAAATTATGTTCTTTTCATCTGACATTATAAGTCAACCCACTCGGCACTATAGCAAGTTTTCTTGTATTTCTTGCTGACGTACTTCTGTGCACTCAAGCCGACATATCCCTTTTTGATAAGTGAAATAGATTCACTGTCTTTCAGAATTTCTTCCACTACTTCCGTCATGTGTTGTGGCAAGTCGATCAGCAGTCCATCGTCAACGTTGATTGCTACCGGATGATCGCCATAATCGCTTTTTGTGTTGATGTAAAGACCGTCAACCTTGATCACGTTTTCTCCAAAATTCTTAAACACATCTTCCATGCTCATAAAGCGGAAGTCTGTAATATCAATGTCAAAAATTCTTTCTTTCCCTTTGTTATACTTCTTTGCAAAACTCATATTTTACCTCTTTCTCCCCGATATACCGTTAGGTCAGCAATAATAATTTTTTATTTATAAATGTTCGATGTCGAACACTATAAAACACATACATGATTCTTAGGTTTTCTAACTTTCTTCCTACACTGAATACTTGCTTCGATAATAAATTGACAGTTAGATAAACCAGCCATATCGCTCTTTGATATTGCATACCGCACGCAACGCTCAACATTTTTTGTTGTTGTCATGTGTTCTTTTGCAATCGGTTTATACAACCGATACATATGGTACGGTAAAGTACCATCATCAACCGACATTTTTATTGCTTCGATGAGGTATCTAAACCCCACCGACTTAATAGGAACTTTATGTTTTTTTAAGTAGTTGACTACTTCCACGCTTCAATCACCTCTTTCAATGCGTCAGAATCGCCGATTTTCTGCTTATTCATGTAATTTAACACTCTTACAATTTCTTCTTTTGTGAGAGTATTAAAATAGCAAAGTAACAATGATTCTTTTGTATCATCTTTCATCGGAATGTCTTTTTCAGTTTCTTCCTTTTCTTCTCCTGTTTCCTGTTCTACTCCGTTTTTTGTTTCTTCCGATGGTTCTACTTCTGCCACTACCTTAGATTCCGCCGTATCATCTTTGTATGCTTTTACTGCTTCTCTAATTTCTTTCACGGTATCATCCTTGTCAATCATATAATTAACAAGTAACTGTGGGGCTTCTTCCCTCGGTAAGCACATAATTTCATAAATCTTGTTTAAAGACCAATCTTTAAACGTTTTATTACTGTTACGGAAATCAACCGCCTTTTTCATTTTGTTGCAATTACTCCTGGAAATTCCAACAAACTCTGCAAATTTTTCTTCAGTTTCAAAGTCCTCTTTGAAAGTTTCCTTTACCAAAATGTCGTGAACCGCCTGTGCCACTTCCCACTGAGAAGCGTTTACTGACAATACTGCACCTCTGATTGTGAGTAAAGACTCCTTTAAAGCTGTGTTTTTAAGTCCTGTGATTTTCTTTGCGTTCATAATTTCATTCATAGTTTTTCTCCATTCTCCCCGTGTTGCCGATAGGACAGCGATTTTTTATTTTAAATGTTTCACGTGAAACATTTTTTTTTATTGTTCGATGTCGAACTATTCAATAACTAAAACCAAAACATCACCAGCGGTAAAAATTCGTTTAATATCATAATCCATATAATCTTCTGGAATGGTTTTAATAACCCCCTCAAAAATTGAATCTTTTTTAGCAAAAATGTTTATTGGTTGAGCGTCTAACGAAATTTTATAAATATCACCAACTACCATAATAACCAACCTTTCTATATTTGTTATTCCTTACTACTCTTATAGTATAGCATACTTTCCCGTAAATTGCAACAAAAACTTTAAAAAAACTACAATATATTTTTATGATATTCAATCTACACCACTGCACCACATTAGCACCACAGCGCACCAATGCACTGCAACTTTAACGCTGTGAAGCACTAATGCGTTATCACTGTACCACGTTAACACTTTACCACGTTAAAGTGGGAAAGGAATTGTCGCAAATTGTCTATAGTGGTATACC
>OGLR01000795.1_pt1 | contig 12525 bp, 5 predicted proteins | sample 1572931 | NCBI WGS metagenome assembly OGLR01 (sample SAMEA2581997, study PRJEB24529) | metagenome | biome: Human gut stool | place: China | collected 2011 | reverse complement strand
GAACTATTTGTGGTAATAAGCTCCAAGGCAGTTATAATGGAGCCGGTGTGTATGTGCATAATAGCACATTTAATATGTATGGCGGTGCAATCAGAGGCAATGCTGCAAGTTGGGGTGGTGGCGTCGCTGCGCTCGGTAGCACATTTAACATGTATGGTGGTGTAATCAGCGACAACATGGTCTCTGCTTCTGCTGGCGGTGTACTGTTGTCGGACAAAAGCGTCATGAACATGTCCGGCAATGCACAGATTAGTAACAACATTGCTCCCACCAAATGGACGACATCAGGTGGCGGAGTGTATATATTTGCCAGCACTGACGGAGAAGTCGGTAACTGCTTATATATGTCCGATAATGCGAAAATCAGCGGCAATACAGCCACCCAAGGAGGTGCTGTGTATGTACGTAAAAACGGTCAGGTTACCATGAGCGGCAATGCGCAGATTAGCAATAACACGGCAACCGAGAATGGTGGCGGCGTCTATGTAGAAAATAGTACTTTTAAAATTGCCGGCGGTGCTCCTCGGGTCTGTGACAACTTGTGTCAAGATGTTCAGAACAATGTCTATCTGGCTACCGGCAATGCAATTCGGATTAGTAAATTATCCACATTCGCCGGAAAAATCGGCGTATCCACCCAGGATACACCCACCGAGAGCAACCTCGTAACGGTTGCCGCGGTAGCTGTGGAGGCTGGGGGTGGCGGTCACCTGACCGAAGAAGATTTGGATCATATTTGCAGTGATAAAGAGAACCTCTATCCAGTTCTTGTGGGTGGCGAGGTGAAATTGTCGGCGACCGAACCGCATCGGCATCCCGTTTGTGGCGCAACCTGTGGTGACAGCGAGAATCATGGAAATCAGACCTGGATAGGCGTTTCCAATCTGACTGACATCAAGAGTGGGGGCTATTATTATCTGACAGACAATGTTAAATTGAATGATACATGGATCTGCACTTATGATGTAGCACTCTGTTTAAATGGAAAAACAATCACCTGTGCAGCAGAAGTTGATGCCATTCAGGTTGCGAAAGGAACGAAGCTGATTATCACCGACTGTCAGAAAGTGGTCGGCAAGATTACCCATGCACAGGATAATATAGGACGAGGTATAATGTCCTTGGGTACCTTGATACTGTATAACGGCGAAATTACCAAAAACCAGATTGCCAAAGGTAGTGGTGCCGGTGTATACGTAGATGGTGGTAATTTTTACATGTATAAGGGCAGTATCTCTGATAACAAAGTAACCATAAACGGTAACGGCGGCGGTGTGTATGCAAAAGATAGCACCAACTTCGTTATATCCGGTGGTAGTATTGACAGCAACCATGCACCGTCTAGCGGTGGTGGTATATACTATGAATCTACAATTAGTAAGTCAGTAAAATTCAATATATCTGGTGGTAATATCGTTAGAAACACAGCCGTTACTGGTAACGGTGGTGGTATATGGCTGAAGAGTGCATATGGAAATATGAGGTTTACCATGTCCGGTGGTAGGATTTCAAACAACGTCGCTAGCAAAAACGGCGGTGGTGTATATATTTCTGAGCCCTATTACGGCAAGTTTACTGTGTCCAGTACGGCACAAATCACCGACAACGCGGGTAATGGAAACGATAACAATGTCTATTTGCCCAGCGGCAAGACCATTCTCATCGGTGCGAACGGGTTGAGCAGCTCCGCCAAGATTGGCGTGACCATGGGACAGCAGCTCGCCGAGGGTGTGCGAGTTGCCATCGCCAAGGGTACAAGCGATGATTACACACTGACCGCGGATGACCTGAATGCTTTCAACAGCGATACCGGCTATTACAAGTATGCGTTAGACAACGCTGTCAACTTTTCAATCGGCGAATTACATGTGCATGGTCTCTGTGGCACGGCGAACTGCACTGAGAGTAAGAATCACAAAAATGTGCTGTGGACTGCGATCAGGACGGAAGAGGATCTGCGCAACATCAAGGGTGGAAGTAGTAGCTCACACAGACAGTATTACTATTTAACGACTAATATTGCTCTGAATAATACGAGCTGGAATCCGACAGGCTACATCTCACTTTGTTTGAATGGTTACAGCATCACAGCTAACGGCAATTTTGACACCATTACCGTAGGTGAAGGAAAAGATACGGATTCACTTACACTTTGTGACTGTAACGGCAGCGGTAACAACACAGGAGAGATTACCCATGTTGACGGTATGAAAGGGCGTGGCGTATATTTAAAACCCTTCAGTGACCTTAGCCTGTATAGTGGAAACATCACCGGCAACAACACTGATGACCACGGTGGCGGTGTGTATTTGGACGGCAGTTTCTTCTACATGTACGGCGGCAGCATCACAGACAACAGCGCAAACAATGGCGGTGGCGTGGCTGGACGTGTAAGTAATTATAAAGTGAACGGGGGGTATGTCGTTGGCAGACTCTTGATGTTAGGTGGAACGATTACCGGCAACAAGGCAGCCGCCAACGGTGGCGGCGTTGACATGGATTGCGCCTTTGAGATGTGTGGTGGCAGCATCACCAGTAACGAAGCCGATGCCAACGGCGGCGGTGTTGCCGTGAAAGGTGATCATAGCGTCGAATGGAGTGGTGGCAGTGTCACCGGTAACACGGCGAAGAACAACGGTAGTGGTGTGTATGTAGCTGAGAGTGTTGAAGCCATGGAAGTCAACGGGGATGTGAACATTACCGGCAACACCAATGGCAATGTTTATTTGCCTGGCGGCAAGACTATCACCGTCGGCTCGACTAGGGGCAGCGGCACAAGTTTGACGGATGGTGCAAACATTGGTGTGACGCTGGAAAAGCTGCCTGCGGAGGGAGATTTTATGAAGTTCGCCGAGGCAGCCACGGGTATTACCCTGACGGATGAAATTGCGGGCAAATTCACCATCGACAATAATAGCAGCAACACATACAGCGTGCAGAACATCGACAACAGTCTGTATGTGGTAAGTGGCGAGCTGCATGAGCATGCAATCTGTGGCAGTGCAGACTGCAGTCACAAGACTAAGCATGACGATGTGTTGTGGACTCCCCTGACCTATAATGCAGATACACAGGCGCTGATGCGCGGCGGAACGAAAGTAAGCAGTAGCAATGGCACAGAAGGGATGGAATACAAACTTCCTGCGGGCAACTACTACTTACTGAACGATATTACGTTTGCCGGTACGATCAAAATCTCAGGCAACGTAAATCTCTGCCTGAACGGAAAGAGCATCACCAATTCGGCACAGGATGCTTCGACGTTTGTTATTCCCAAGAATGGCAATCTGACCCTGTGCGACCACGAGAGCGGTACCATCACCTCAACCGATAAGAAGTCTGATGGTGTGCAACTCAATGCTCACTCTAGCACTGACACTGCTACATTCACCATGTATGGCGGCACCATCACCGGAAATAGGAATGGTGTGGATGGGATTTCCGGTACTGATGTGTTTAATATGTATGGCGGTACCATCACCGGCAATAAAGTAGGAGCAGATATTCCTGCGAATGTTACAATGACGGTCGGCGGCACGGCAAAGATTACCGGCAACACCGACATGAATGTTCTCCTGTTCGAATATGATGAAAACTCGAAATCATTTATCAACATTGATTCAAGCCTGACGGATGCCGCAAGTATTGGTGTGTCTATCACCAATAGCCCCACGGCAGAAGTTCCGGTTCAGATTGCTACCGGAGCAACCGGCTTGGTGGACTATACTAAGATTTTCAAGCCGGACAATACAGATAGGGGCTATATGGTTATAAAGGATGCGCAGGGTAATCTGTACCTTAGCGCCCACCAGCACAGTTGGCAATACACGCTGGGCGCAGACGGCAAGTCGATTACCGCCACCTGCGTTAATACAACGAACTGTCCCAACATTGACGGCGGCAGCGTGACCATCAAGGCACCTGAGGAGAATACTCTGATCTACGATGGCAGCAACAAAAAGGCAATACTTGAGAACAAACTGCTCACCGGTGAGAAGGATCCCACAATCAGCTACACGGTTGGAAACGGACAGGGTGCTACACTCCCTGACGGTTCCTATCCCACCAATGTCGGTGCTTATACCGCAAGCATCACAGTGGGTGGTGTGACAGCCAGTGTGACTTATGAGATTCAAAAGGCAGATCCCGCAGCGAAAAATTTTGTCTTTACCGCACCGGGCAGCTTGACATATGACGGCATGGCAAAGACTGCAGACATCAAGACTGCGACGAACATCACCGGCATGGGCGATGTTATGGTGAAATACTATCAGGGCGAGACGGAAGTGCAGCCCATGAATGCGGGTGAATACAAGGTTAAAATCAGTGTGGCGTACGGCTCGAATTTTAACGCAGCAAGTGACCTGACGGATGAAAACTGGGCGTTTAGGATTACTCCCATTATTACCGAACCGACTGTGGAACTGAGCGGTAACACAACTTATACTTATACCGGCGAACGGATTACACCGGATGTTACCGTAACCATCGATGGCAGACCGCTGACGAAGGGTACGGACTACACCATTATTTACGGTGATAACGTAAACGCCGGTACGAATGCCGGTTTCGTAACCGTTAAGGCAAAGGGGAATTATGGATTTGCAGATGTTGTTAAGAAATTTGCCATTGAGAAGGCGGATCCGAAGCTGAGCTTTGAAAAGTCCACTGTGACGACCTCCTATGGAACGCAGCCTGCCAACAATAAGCTTACCAATATGGGCAACGGCGTGGTGACTTACCAAAGCAACGACAATTCCGTTGCAACTGTGAATGAAAAAGGTGAGGTTACCGTTGTCGGAGTGGGCGAGACAACCATTACCGCGACAGCCGCCGAGACGAAGAACTATAAGTTAGGCACGGCAAGTTACACACTGACGGTGAATAAGGCACGTGTTCATATTGTACAGGCTACCGTTGCCAACAAGGAATACGATGGAAGCGTGAATGCTGACGTCACAGGGGTAGTTTTTGCCAACGAGGCAGACGTGAGAATAGATAGTCTGGTAGCGGGTATGGACTACACGGTGACCGGTGCTTTCCAAAGTGAAAACGCCGGGAAACAGGATGCAGAGGTAACGGTAAAACTTCTTGGTGAGTTTGCCTCTCACTATGAACTGACCGGCGGAACATATAAGACCAGGGCAACTATTACTGCAAAGCCTATCAGCATTGCAACCGCGCGCACGCAAGACCGCAGCTACGAGCGGAATAATACCTCCGTGACCATTTTAGAAGTGACCTTCAAAGACAGCACAAACACACTTGTTGCAACGCTGACAAGTTCCGATTATACCGCGACCGGCAAGATGGTTAATGCGAATGTCGGCACAGACAAAAAAGTTACCGTTACGGGGATCCGGCAGGGAAAAGCGGCAGACAACTATAAGCTTGTTTCCAACATGACCACCGCAAAGGTAGCGATTACGCAGGCTAAGGGCGGTGTATTGCAGGAGGAGAACTTAAAGCAGAAATTCTCCGACCGGAAGCAGAAGACCTTCACACCCGATTACACAGGACTTCCTGCCGGGGAGACATGGACATACAGCATTTCCGAGGCACAAACTTCGGGATCTGCAAAGGTGGAACCGGCTATGATTAATACAGCCGGAAAGATCACCTACAGGCTGACAGCCGGTGCGGAAAATGACACCATCTGTTGGACGGTAACGATTTCCAATCCAAATTATAAAAACTTTACCAAGGATCTGGTACTGACCCTGACGGCAAAGGAACCTCAGGAGACATTGCGCATCACCGGTGACAACACTGTGGTCTATGGACAGAAGCTGCAACTGAGCACGGTCGGCGGCTCCGGAACAGGCGAGATTACTTACAAAGTGGATGAAGTAAGAAGCACAGGCGATGCGACGATTGATGAGAATGGCGTTCTGACTCCGGTTAAGGTCGGAAGCGTTGTTATCACAGCAACCAAGGCAGGTGATGTCGATTACAGTGAGATCACCAGTGCACCTTTTGTCATTATGATTACCCAGGCTGCTACAAGCGGTGAACCGAAGTACCATAAGATTACCACAGGCGGTAAGACCCTGGCAGACGCAGGACTGACGTTGGCAGGCAGCACCATTCATCCGGCAGACGGTACACTGGAGTGGATAGATGATGCAGGTGTACTTCCCAATGACACGGCAGTCGATATGAACAAGACTTACAAGTGGCGCTTCACCCCTGCGGATACCAATTATGAGATTCTGACCGGTGAAATCGAACTTTACCATGTGGATGCTCCGGCAGTCACTGCACAGCCCAAGAGTGTATCTGTGACAGTAGGAGACACAGCAACGTTTGAAGTTACTGCAACCGGTACGGACGTAACCTATCAGTGGCAGATTGACAGAAATGACGGCAAGGGATTTGTAGACATCACCGGAGCTACCGGTGCAACCTACACCATAGGAGTAACGGATAGAGACTGCAACGGATTTAAGTACCGGTGTGTTCTCAGCAATGCGGCCGGTTCAGTTACCACCGATACCGTAGTATTGACGGTACAGTATCAGATCATTGAAGGCGCGAACGGCTCCTGGAACCAGAATACGGACGGAAGAAGTCTCAAAATCAGAGGAAACGGTGAATATTCCAAGTTCCAGAATGTAAAGGTAGATGGGAATATCATTGATTCCAAGAACTATACCGTGAGTGAGGGCTCCACGATCATCGAATTACATGCAGATTACCTGAAGACTCTGTCCGAGGGCAGTCACACCTTTGAGATCGTATGGACAGACGGCGCCGCAGGCACCAGCTTTACGGTAGCAAGGAACACCTCCGGCAGCAATAATACCGGCAGCAATAACACCGGCAATAACGATAATAATGACAGTACGGACAACTCAGCTGCCGCAGCTCCCACCGCTGCTGCTACTGCGCAGGAACTGGACAAGGTTCCGGCTACCGGAGATCCTCTCGGTATCTGGCTGATGCTCTTTGCGATATCCCTGACCGGACTCGCAGGAATGCTGGCGAGAAGAAAGAAGAACTAAGAATAACGTAAATAATATAGAAGCCTCGCTACAGAGATGATACCTGTAGCGAGGCTTTTTGTCTTGCAATCTTATTTTTCATTTATTATTGACACTATACTTACCTTTTATTATAATATAAATGAACCACTGAACTCGCGAATGCGATGTAGGTGGTGTTTTATTTTGGATATATTACTAATCCATACATATTTGTCTCATTTGCTTTCAAATTTAATTTTTCCGCTTCCTTTAACGTCACCATAACCCGTTTTACAAAGAGTTTGTCAATTACAGTTCCCACTCGTTTGGGTAACTCTTCTTTCCGAATTTCGATTTTGAAATATAAATGTACAAAAAATGAAACGAAATCACATATTTGAATAAAATAGGATTCTGATGAATTTTTTTCCATAATATCCTCGATCATATTGCTGATCGGATGATTGACAAACCCAGGCAAATATTTGGATTGGATCGGATTAAATGCACGTATAGCTCTGGCTGTCTTTCTCATAGGTGCTATTCTGCCCTCATCCGTAATCACTAAATAATTCCATTGCCCATCGCTGTCATTCTCGATACGTTGTATATTATATTTCAATGCATTTTCAAGAACGTGATAGTTATTATCTTTAAATTTTTTCTTATCAATAATCACATTTACAATCTTTAAATCCATCTTTGCAATTGTTAACGTAAATGCTTTTATTATATCTTGTTTTGTTTCTTTTGACCAATGATACTCACGATATGGATTTTTATCCGTCAAAAAATGTTTTGTATGCATCTCTTCTGATACATGAAAGCCATATTTATCTTTCAATTCTCTTCTCAAAATACGCATTTTTTCAAAATTTTGCTGCCAGCTCTCTGCAGGCATATACAAACTTGTTAAAATAAAATGGTCTGATGAATTTATTGTTACTCCGTCATCCCCTGTTTCATCAAAATATGCTATATATGTTTTCATCAATTCCCCTTTCATATTTTAGACATTTTAATGCCATTCATTTTTAATAATGAAAACTATGGTGATTCACCAAAATACTGAAATTAAATAAGATTTGAAATAGAAAATTTACTTATAGATAGAGAATAGCAAACTATTCTCAGCCTGTCAACATGACAAAATAACATTCAAATCAGGCTTTCGCACATTACAGCGATAGCAAACTAATCTGTTGACGATAAGCCATTTCTTGTATATAATAAATCGTATCACTGTATACAATTAAGAAAATGTACAAGAAGAAAAATTTGAGGAGGCTATTATGACAGGAAATACGTTAGGCTGGGTAATTGTGGCATTCGTGCTGTATTTACTCATGATGATCGCTATCGGAGCGTTTTATGCAAAGGGCAATAACAATTCCGAAGACTACTTTTTGGGAGGCAGAAAGCTGAACGGCTTCGTCGCTGCGCTGTCCGCGCAGGCGTCGGATATGAGCGGATGGCTGCTGATGGGGCTGCCGGGAGCTATTTACTTAACCGGTGTCGGAGGTGACGGCTGGATCGCCATCGGACTTTTCATCGGCACGACGCTGAACTGGCTGTTCATTGCCACGAAGCTGCGCAGATATACGATCCGCGCCAACAATTCCGTTACGCTGCCGACTTATTTTGAGAACCGCTTCCATGATGAGAAGAAGGTATTGATGGCGGTTTCTTCTATTACTATTGTAGTATTTTTCCTGGTATATTGTGCTTCCGCACTTTCTGCCGGCGGTCAGCTGTTTGAGTCTGTGTTCGGTATTGATTATCATGTGGCACTGACCATCGGTGCACTGGTAGTACTGGTGTATACGTTTCTCGGTGGATTCACCGCGGTATGTGTGACAGACTTTATCCAGGGTATGCTGATGCTGGTCGGTATCCTGGCAGTACCGCTGTTCGCTTATCATTTTCTGACAACCGGCGGCACTACATTGTCAGTCGGTCTGGAAGCCAGCGGTGCTGACAGTGCCAACTTCCTGAACCTGATGAAGAACGGTGACGGCAGCAACAATATCATCAGCGTGATCTCCGGTCTCGGTTGGGGACTGGGATATTTCGGAATGCCCCACATCCTGGTGAGATTTATGGCAGTCCGGGATGAGAAGGAAATGACCAAGTCCAAGGCTACAGCCATCAGCTGGGTGGCATTATCCCTGGGATTTGCAGTATTTATCGGTATTCTGGGCAGAGCTTATCTGCCGGAGCTGGTGAATGGCAATAATGAGAAGGTATTTATTGAGATGATCAAGAAAGTATTTACCGTGGAGATGCGTGCTCCGTTCATTGCAGGATTGTTCCTTTGTGGTATCCTGGCAGCGATCATGTCCACCGCGGATTCCCAGTTGTTGGTCAGCGCCTCTAGCGTAGCGGAGGATATCTTCAAGGGACTGCTCAAAAAGGATGCGGATGACAAGACGGTTATGAATGTGAGCCGTGTCACAGTACTGGTAGTAGCTGTGCTGGCTTACATCATCGCATGGAATCCGAACAACACCGTCATGGGACTGGTATCCAACGCGTGGGCAGGTTTAGGTGCCGCCTTTGGTCCGCTGGTAGTGATGTCCTTATATTGGAAGAGAACCAACTTCCCCGGAGCGGTAGCCGGAATTGTCACCGGTGCACTTGCCGTTATCATCTGGGATTACATCCCTCTCGTGGGCGGGCAGACCCTGGGCAAAGCTACCGGATTGTATTCTCTGGTAGTAGGCTTCGGGCTGGGACTTATCGCTATCATCGCAGTCAGCCTCACTACCAAGGCTCCTTCCGAAGAAATGCTGCAAGAGTTCGAGGACGTGAAGGCGAACCGGCTGTAACAGACCGTTGATGAAATAAATATTGACAGACAAAAATACTGATGGACAGCGAAGACATCTGCCTGTCAGTATTTTTATGTATTTGTGTTGGCGAGGGTATGGGAGGCAAAAACAAGCTATCTGTACCCAGCAGAACTTGCGAAAGCGGGTATGTGAGACAAAATCAGGTCGATTATACCCTCCACCTTTGTACATCGGGGCACAGATAAGGATTTTGCCGTAATAAGCCCCGTCGATACCGGGATATCGGGGCGTAGATAAGGATTTTGCCAGAATAAGCCTCGTCGATACTGGGACATCGGGGCGCAGAAAGAGATTTTGTCAGAATAGGCCCCGGGGATATCGGACCAGCGGGGCGCAGCAAGAGATTTTGTCAGGATAAGCCCGACGGCAACTGAGAGCATCCAAGGGGGAACGGTTTCATTTGCCATAAAAAATATTGGGCAATATTATACTGGGCTATATTATATAAGAAGAAACTTACAAAAATACAGTGGCGAACCTGTGCAAAACAGCAAAAAAGAATTGTATCTAAAAAAATACAATTTTTTGAAAAAAAGTCTTGCAATGCCCGTAAATTCAATGTATACTAATCCTTGCTGTGGCATGATAGCTGTGAAGCGTGAGGTTGCCGGTTCCCAGTAATGGAGATCGGGTTTTCCGTGGAGCGAATGTCAAGTTAGAAAACTGACGGCAAGTCACTGTACCAATTAACATCTGCCTTGAGCAGTAACAACGTGTAAGTTTATGACCGGAGAGAAGAAAGCGTTGCACAAAGGTCGCAGACACACACGGGAAAGTGTACAGTCACCGCTTGTCCGTACAAAAAGTAAGTATTAACTTACAAAAGTGCGAAAAGGAGGCGACTTTTTTTATGGCAAATCAGGTAATGAGAATTACATTGAAAGCTTATGAACATCAGCTTGTTGATGCATCTGCCAAAAAAATCATCGAAACTGTTAAGAAGACCGGAGCTCAGGTGAGCGGTCCCGTACCTCTTCCTACCAAGAAGGAAGTTGTTACCATTCTGAGAGCAGTACACAAGTACAAGGACTCCAGAGAACAGTTCGAGCAGAGAACTCACAAGAGACTGATCGACATCATGGCTCCCACTCAGAAGACTGTTGATGCTCTTCAGAGACTGGAAATGCCTGCCGGTGTTTACATCGACATCAAGATGAAGAACAACTAATAAGTAAGTTTTTCAAAGTAAAGCCAAAACAACAAAAACCTCTACTTAGACGTAAGAACACAGTGCGATGAACAATCGCCAGGGAAATGCGCGAAGCGTATTTCTAAGTGTTTCGCAGAAACACTTTGGGTTTTGCAAGAAACACTTTGGTCCGCTATGTAGAACACAGGAGGTAAAAATGAAGAAAGCAATTTTGACAACAAAAGTTGGAATGACTCAGATCTTCAATGAAGATGGCGTGCTCGTTCCCGTAACCGTGCTTCAGGCTGGTCCCTGCGTGGTTACTCAGGTAAAGACCGTGGAGAATGATGGCTACAGTGCTGTACAGGTAGGCTTCGTTGACAAGAAGGATAAGGTTGTTAACAAGGATGCCAGCGGCAAGAAGCAGATCGTACACAGACATGGTGTTAACAAAGCAGAGCAGGGCCACTTCAAGAAGGCTGGCGTAAGCTCCAAGAGATATGTAAGAGAGTTCAAGTTTGAGAACGCTGAGGAGTACACCCTTGGTGCAGAGATCAAAGCTGACATCTTCGCTGCAGGCGATAAGGTAGATGCTTCTGCAATCTCCAAAGGTAAGGGCTTCCAGGGCGCAATCAAGAGATTTGGACAGCACAGAGGACCTATGGCTCATGGTTCCAAGTTCCATCGTCATCAGGGTTCCAATGGTGCATGTTCCTCCCCTAGCCGTGTATTCAAGGGCAAGGGAATGCCTGGACATATGGGTTGTGTAAAGGTAACTGTTCAGAATCTTGAGGTCGTAAGAGTAGATGCTGAGAAGAATCTGCTTCTGGTAAAGGGTGCAGTACCCGGACCTAAGAAAGCTTTAGTAACCATCAAAGAGACCGTTAAGGTTGAGGCATAGTTTAGGACGAAAGGAGGACCAATCAGATGGCAAACGTATCTGTTTACAATATGGAAGGCAAAGAAGTTGGTACAATCGAATTAAACGATGCAGTGTTTGGTGTTGAAGTTAATGAACATCTTGTACACATGGCAGTAGTTAACCAGCTTGCAAATAATCGTCAGGGAACACAGAGCGCTAAGACACGTTCAGAAGTTTCTGGTGGCGGAAGAAAACCTTGGAGACAGAAGGGAACTGGTCATGCAAGACAGGGTTCTACAAGAGCTCCACAGTGGACAGGCGGCGGTATCGTATTCGCACCAAAGCCAAGAGATTATTCATTCAAGATGAATAAGAAAGAAAAGAGAATCGCTCTTCTTTCTGCTTTATCTTCAAAGGTTGCAGAAAGCAAGATTGTTGTACTTGACGAGTTCAAGTTAGATAAAATCAAGACAAAGAAGTTCGTAGAAGTTATGAACAACTTAAAGGTTGAAAATGCATTAGTAGTTCTTGAAGGCGAGAATAAGAACGTAGTTCTTTCAGGAAGAAACATTCCTTCAGTTAAGGTTACAGCTACTAACGAAATCAACACATATGATGTTCTTAAGTATACAACATTAGTTGTTACTAAGGCAGCTGTAGAGAAATTAGAGGAGGTGTATGCATAATGGCAAACGTACAGTATTATGATGTAATCCT
>OGLR01000793.1_pt1 | contig 12548 bp, 10 predicted proteins | sample 1572931 | NCBI WGS metagenome assembly OGLR01 (sample SAMEA2581997, study PRJEB24529) | metagenome | biome: Human gut stool | place: China | collected 2011 | reverse complement strand
GCACGGATTCCGACTGCTCCGGACTGTGCTGCAGCCTTTGCCATCAAAGGCATGATGCCGCCCTCTTTTGTATACAAAGGCTCATGCTCCAATGCCTGACATGAAACAATTAATCCGCCTTTTATCTGATCAAATATTGCCTGCCTGTCCATTTTTATTATTTCTCCTTTTATGAATAGTTGCTCTTTCCATTTATAAGCAATAGCATAGCCCCTCTACATTTGATTTTCAATCATTCTGCTGTTTTTGAAAGTAGTTTTAAAACGATAGAACATTTTTTCAACCTTATTCAAAATACTCTTATGTTTTAAAAGAGTGTTTTTAACCATTTTTCTGAATGAAACCGGAGTAAAAATATGATGCTTCGGATCAGCCATTCCATACCCAGACAAATCCATACCCCCACAATACCTGCACCTGATTTTATAGATACCAGATAGCTTAATCCTACACGTACTATCCACATAACCCCAAGCGAAACATAGGAAGTAAATTTCACATCTCCCGCTGCTCTCAATACATTTGGAAGCACATTGGATGTTGACCAAAATAATACCATTGGCAGCGTTATAATAACCAGTAGTTTGTATATATCTCCAATGGTATCCGCCGGAGCCTGATATAACCCTAATATTAATTTTAAAAATGGAACCATAACTGCTAATGACAATAAAATTGAGAACTCTCCAAGCCAGATCATTTTCTTTCCATAATTTTTTGCCATGCTTCGGTCACCGGCTCCAATACACTGTCCCACAACAGGTACTGCGAGATTCGATACTGCAAGTCCCATTGCATAAAATACCGCAACAGTGGAATTGGCAACAGCGTTTGCAGCCACACTTTTCGTTCCAAGCTTTACAATAAACATTGATACCAGAATGGCTCCTCCGTTAAAACACAATTGCTCCATTGCAAAAGGGATACTGGTCTGAATTACTGAGGTTAAAATACTTCCGTTTATCCGCATAATATCCTTTAATCGGATACTCAGCCCACTCTTTTCCCCTAACAGACAATATAGCGCCACTCCTCCACCGATCACCCTTGCCAGATTTAAGGAGAGCGATGTGCCAATAATATCCAGTCGTAAAATATTTATAAAAATAAAACTTGCAAACAGATGAATGAGATTAATAATCATTGATAATTTTAAACATATTTTTGTCTGACCAATCCCCCGGAACACTGCTACACATCCCATATATAGTGAAAGGAAAATGCAGGAAATTGCACATCCAATCAAATATTCTGTCGCCTTATTTTTGACACAGATATCCGCATCCGCAAACATTGCATCGATAAGAGATCCCGCAAAAAAAGAAAGTACTATGGAAAAAAAGATGGCTGACGCAACCGTAAACATTACAATCTGTCCTGCGGCTTTTTTTACCATATTCATATTTCCATTTCCTTTATACTGAGCGATAATAACAGTACCTGCCGCAGATATCGAACTAAATATAGCATATGTCATTGCGTAGATTGGAGACACCAGACTGACTGCTGATACCGACTCCTGACTGGACGAACTGATCATTGCGGTTGTCAGCAGACCTATAATGCTCACAAAGAATTGATCCATAATTAATGGTACAAGCATTTCAAAGATCTGCTGGTACGTAAAATAATTGCTGCTAAGACTTTTCTTCAAAAAATTATCTGCTGTCGTTCCGGCTTTTAACCCAGTTTTCCATTCTGATTTCATTTGCAAATCCCCACATTATTGATACTTCTGCAATATTATCTATATAACCCCAGATTGTTTATTTTTCAATGTATTTTATAAAAACTGTATTTACTTTCAATTTATTTTTTTACCATGGAATTTTTGACTGCTCTTTCGCAGTTTTCTTTGCATCTGTAACACAAGTGATTTCTGCTATAATATAAATGTGGACTGCCGTAAGGCAGTCCACAGACACATATTTTTTATAAGTTTTCTTCTAAGAAAGCGGAAAGTTTATTCATTGCCTCTTCTTCGTTTTCGCCATCTGTCTTTAAGGTGATCTCCTGCCCACATTTGACTTCAAGACCCATCACTGCAAAAATACGTTTTGCATCTGCCTCTTTTCCATCTTTTTCAATGGTTACTTTGCATGGAAATGCGGCTGCTTCCTTTACAAATAACCCTGCCGGTCTTGCGTGGATTCCCTGTTCATCTTTGATTACATACTTAAATTCTTTCATTGTTTTTCTCTCCTCTTAAGCTGCTTTTTTCTTTAATACACCGAGCAGTACGCATCCGACTGCGGAACCGACTGCCAGTGAAACGAGATATAATAATGGATTTCCTACGGTAAGGAATACGAAGATTCCACCATGAGGAGCCATTAAAGTACAGTTAAATGCCAGGGAAAAAGCACCTGCTCCTGCAGAACCAACCACACACGCCGGTAATACATGGAGTGGATCGGATGCTGCAAATGGGATCGCGCCCTCTGTGATGAAGGAAAGTCCCATAATGAAGTTAGTAGGACCTGCTTTTCTCTCATCTTCTGTAAATTTATTTTTGAAAATTAAGGTTGCAAGCGCAATCGCGATTGGTGGAACCATACCACCGACCATAACGGCTGCCATAATATTATAGTTTCCGGCTGCGATGGAAGCTGTACCGAACACATAAGCTGCCTTGTTGACCGGTCCTCCCATATCAACAGACATCATACCGCCAAGTAATGCTCCGAGTAATATTGCACTTGCACCGTTTAATCCGTTCAATCCGTTGTTGATTAATGTATTTAATGCGCCGATCGGCGGTTCTACTACATACGTCATCAAAACACCTATCATAAAGATACCCAATAACGGATAGATCAATACCGGTTTTGTTCCCTCTAAGCTGTCAGGAAGTTTACTGCAGATCTTCTTTAATAATAATACAATATATCCGGCAAGAAATCCAGCTGCTAATGCACCGAGGAATCCACTTGTTCCGCTTGCTGCAATTGCGCCGCCGACAAAACCAACGGCAAGTCCCGGTCTGTCTGCAATACTCATCGCAATAAATCCGGCAAGGATTGGGAGCATGAAGCCGAATGCCACGCCACCGATAGACTTAAACATCGCTGCCATCGGAGTGATCGTACCGAAGTTTGATCTCTGGTCTAATGGAAGTGAATTCAAATCTACAGAAAAACCATCGATCAGGAATGCAATTGCGATCAGGATACCACCGCCGACAACGAATGGAAGCATATGGGATACACCGTTCATCAGATGTTTGTAGATCTGATGTCCGAGACTGTCTTTTCCCTCTTCTTCGTCATCTGCTGCTTTTCCGCCTGCCTCGTAAATAGATGCATGGCCATTTGCCGCTTTTGTGAGCAGTTCCTCTGCTTTGCTGATTCCGTCTGCCACTTTACACTGGATCACTGGTTTTCCTGCGAAACGATCCATTGGAACCTGTGTGTCTGCTGCAACAATAATGCACTCTGCCTCTGCAATCTCTGCTTTTGTGAGCACATTCTTGGCACCGCCGGAGCCTCTCGTCTCAACTTTGATCCGGTATCCAAGCTCTTTTGCTTTTTTCTCGAGTGCTTCTGCCGCCATATAAGTATGTGCGATACCGGTTGGGCAGCCGGTAACTGCCAGGATCAGTTTTCCATTGGAAGCCGGTGCTTCTGCCTTCTGTTCCTCTTCTTTTTTCTCTTCCTCAGCATCTTTTTCTGCCTCTGCTGCATCGATCACGTGTAAAAATTCATCAACCGTCTTTGCATTGCGCAGGTTTGCTGTAAAATCCTCGTCCATCAGTAACACAGACAATTTGCTGAGCACGTCGAGATGAACGTTCTCTTTTGTGTTCGGGGCAGCGATCAAAAAGATCAGGTTTACTTTCTCACCGTCTAAGGAATCAAAGTCAACCCCTTCCGGTACGACCATAGCCGCAAGCCCCGGTCGTGACACCGAATCCGATTTGCAGTGCGGAATCGCAATTCCCTCGCCGATTCCTGTGGTACTCTCCTCTTCTCGTGCATAGACACCTTTGCGGTAAACCTCTACATCATTGATCTTGCCGCTCTTTGCCATCAGATCGACCATGGCGTCAAGAGTTTCTTTTTTGCCTGTTACTTTCCCATTCAGTTCAATACTTTCTGCTGCGAGTAAATCTCTGATTTTCATTTGAATAATCCCTCCCTTTCTATTGTTCCCCTGCAAACAATTTCTTATTACTATCGAGTAAAGCGATCACTTCTGCTTTTGTAGCCAGTTCCTCTGAAAATGCAGAGGCACTTCCGGTGCAGACACCCATCTGGAACGCTTTCCCGTAACTTCCGTTCTCAAGGTATCCTGCGATAAATCCTGCCACCATGGAATCTCCTGCTCCCACGGAATTGACAACCTTTCCTTCTGGCGCTTCGGACTGGAAAATGCTTCCATCTTCTGCAACTAAAACAGCTCCGTCACCTGCCATGGATACCAGAACGTTTCTCGCTCCCTTTTCCTGCATTTTCTTTGCATAGGTGATGACATCTGCCTTATTCCCGATCTTCACTCCGAAGATCTCGCCAAGCTCATGATTGTTTGGCTTGATCAAAAATGGATGATACTGTAACACATTCACCAGAAGATCTTTCGTTGCGTCTACCACAATTTTCAAATCCTTATTCTGTAAATGTTTCATAATGTCCATGTACATCGAACCCGGCATAACATCCGGAATACTTCCTGCAAGCACGAGGATATCGCCGTCCGACAGCGTATCAAGCTTTTCATATAGCTTTTTAATATCCGCCTCCCCGATCGCCGGTCCCTGTCCGTTGATCTCCGTCTCTTCATTGGAACGAAGCTTTACATTAATTCTGGAAATTCCCTTTTCCACGCTGATAAAGTCGGCGCGGACTCCTTTTTCCTCTAACAGACCCTGTCTTCTGGTTCCTGTGAATCCAGCCAGAAAGCCAAGTGCTGTATTCTCAAAGCCAAGATTCTTTAAAACCATGGAAACGTTGATTCCTTTTCCTCCCGGAAAAATAATCTCATCCGTTGTACGGTTTACGATTCCGCAGGTAAAATTATCTACAGAAACGATGTAATCCAGCGATGGGTTAAAAGTTACGGTATAGATCATTTTTTCGACTCCTTTCTGATTACTGCTTTACATCTATGACATTCTTACATTTTTTATAAGCCGGAAGGCTAAGTCCTGTCGTGATGACCGTTGCTCCTTCAAATGGAGCAAACGTCACGCTGGAGATCTGATTGAACTTGCTCTCGTCTGCCAGAACGAAACGTTCCTTGCAGTTTTCCATGGATTTTTTCTTCACCATCGCCTCTTTTAACTCCGGTGTGGAATAGCCTTTCTGAAGGCTGACACCATTTGCGCCCCAGAAGCCTTTGGTAAAATTGTATTTTTCCAGTGCTGCGACTGCCTCTTCTCCTACGATCGCCTCTGTGACCGCTTTAAACTCGCCGCCCAGGAGATACACGGTAAACCCTCTCTCTGCCAGACGCTTCGCATGGCTGATCGCATTTGTCACAAACACCGCCTGATGGCTCGTGATGTATTCGATCATCAGCTCTGTTGTCGTTCCGGCATCCAGATAAACAAAATCCCCCGGTGCAATCTGTTCTGCGGCGTATTTTGCAATTTTGTTCTTTGCGTCACGATTCTTTTCTTTCCGGCTCACGACGTTGTCATCCTTAGTACTGTACGCCATCGTTTTAAGGATTGCCCCACCGTGAACCTTCGTCAACTGACCGTTTGCATCCAGTGCATTCAGATCCCTTCGTATCGTAGATTCCGAAGCGTTAAGTTCTGTCATCAACTGCTGTACTGTCACACTCCCCATACTTTCCAGTATGGATAATATCTTCGCAAATCTTTCCTCTGTCAGCATTTATTTCCCCTCCAATTTCCGTCAACATCATTCATGTCCGTTCATCTTTATATCTGAATTATAGATTCACATTCCGTCACAGTCAATCATTTTCCGTCAAAATCATTCACAAAAATAATTATTTAAAATTGTGCAGAAGTTACAAGAGCGGCATTTGATAAACTTATTCCTCGCTGATTATGTAACAGAAACATTGCAACATAATTTTCTGTTACAGTCGCATCCCTGCGGAGCGTTTTACTTTATAGGAATATTGCTTCGCAATTTCCTATAAAGTAAAAACTGCTGCACAGTGAGATCTGATTTACTTGCGTCTCTCTGTACAACAGTTTCTACATTTTTGTTGTGATTTATTTATTTTCTTTTTTAAACCGTGCGATCGCATCTATGATCTTAAAGCTTTCGATCATGACTACTTCCGCATTTCTTGTCTTAAATTTCCGGACCATCTCATCAAATGGAAGCCCTGCAATGTAACACCGCAGTGCCATAATGATCGCGCTGTGCGTCACGATCAGCACATCTCCGTTTTCCCGTTTCATAATATATTCCATAGCATCCAGCGTGCGTTTTACCACATCATTGTAACATTCACCGCCTCCCGGTGTGCGCACATAGCGGCGGTCTTTTCTCCACTCCTGATATTCCGGACTGTTTTCCCGCTCGATCACACGCCAGTTGGAACCCTCCCAGCTTCCGAGGTTCATCTCCACCAGTCCATCCAGCGGAATACAGGTCGCATGCAGCGCTTCTGCAGCGATACGTGCCGTCTCTGCCGCCCGAAGCTGCGGTGAATGATAGACATGTTTTACCGAAATATCTTCTTCCACCAGCTGGCACGCCAGTTCCTTCGCCTGCCGGATTCCATTTTCATTCAGTGGAATATCGGTTTTTCCCTGAATCTTCTTTTTTACATTCCACTCTGTTTCACCATGACGTACAAAATATAGTTTCATCGCTCGTCCTTTTCTATGATAAAAATAAGACCATCTGTATTTCATCCCGGTAGCTTCCGTCTTTCAGTTTAAACGCATGAGGTTCTCTTCCCCACTCGCGAAAACCTAATTTTTCATACAGACGGATTGCTGCCACATTGTCATCAAAAACACCCAGTTTCAGCTGCTCAAGTTCTGTTTTTCTGGCGTTTTCGATCGCATATTCCATCAACTGCCTTCCAAGTCCTATTCCGCAGTATTTTTGGAGAATAAAAATTCCGATTCCCGCCTTATGCCGGAATTTGATGTGATTTCCCTCTTTTAAAACCATGACACAGCCAATCATCTGCTCTTTCCGAAACGCTCCGATCAAAAATTCTTCCCTGCGCTCTGCTATGTCTGAAATCATCGCCTCTGCTGCGTCCGCTGTGAAATCTGTCTCCTCCGGGTATCTCGCCAGAAAATACGTTTCACGGTAGGTGATGTCACGCACCTCTGAAAAAGTTTCTGCGTCCTGCTTCCCCGGACTGCGCAGTGTTATGTTCTGTCCATTTATCACAATCTGTTTCTCTTCTATCTGCATATGCGGCTATCTCCTATGAAGATATTTTAACATATAGAATTCGATTAACAAAGTTTTTCTTGCTAATAAGCTCTTTCAGTTTTCCTGTTTCTTTTTATTGCCCATCGTTATCGATTTATTGTACTTTTATATGCGGTATGTTAGAATACAAAATTGGATGTTTTATGCATCATCACTCGCAATAAAGGATACCTTAATTTTATAAAATATCTGGGGAGAATATTGAAAATGCCTAAGAAGATAAACTACTCTGAATTGATCAAAGAAACTCTTATTTTAACGGTCGCTGTTGCGGTCATTGCCGCCGCTGTTTTCTTTTTTCTAGTGCCAAGCCATGCATCCGTCAGCAGTATTTCCGGTCTTGGAATCGTTCTGTCGAACTTCATTCCTTTGCAGCTTTCTGCGATCACAATGATTTTAAACGTGGTACTTCTAATTATAGGCTTTCTTACCTGCGGAAAAGAATTCGGAATTAAGACGGTTTATACAAGTATTATGCTGCCATTATTTCTTGGACTTTTTGAGATTCTTTTTCCTGACAACACCTCTATGACCGGTAGTCAGGAATTAGATGTGCTCTGTTATATATTAGTTGTGAGTATCGGTCTCAGCATTTTATTCAACCGAAATGCCTCCTCCGGCGGATTAGACATTGTCGCAAAAATCATGAACAAATACCTGCATATGGAACTTGGAAAAGCAATGTCACTTTCCGGAATGTGCGTTGCGCTGTCAGCCGCACTTGTCTATGATAAAAAGACTGTCGTTCTCAGTATTTTGGGAACTTATTTTAACGGAATCATTCTGGATCATTTTATTTTTAATCATAACATCAAGCGCCGTGTCTGCATTATCACAGAAAAAGAAGAGGAACTCCGCCTGTTTATTTTAAATGATCTCCACAGCGGTGCGACCATTTACGAATCCATCGGTGCCTACAATATGCAGAAGCGGAATGAGATTATTACAATTGTAGATAAATCCGAATATCAGAAATTGATGAATTATATGAGCCATGAAGATCCTCTCGCTTTTATCACGGTGTATAATGTGTCGGATATGCGGTATCAGCCGAAACGGTGATTTTTACCTCAAAAAGAGTAGCAATGAAACACTGCTACTCTCCTAATCCATCTAAATCAATTTTATAGATCGTATTCGTAAGCTCTGTATTCTCCAGAAACATAATCATATAAATTGGCATATAAACTCTTTTTCCCTCAATTTCAATATTCCCTTCCGAAAGAATATAAGCTTCTTCTATCTTGTAATTTTCATTTTTCAGAACATTGTTTAATGCAGAGTGCCTTTTATAGTCCTTACCGGATTTAATTTCCAAAGGTACCACTTTTCCATCCAGTTCAATTACAAAATCAAGCTCTCCCTGCTGTTTGCTGTTAAAATAATATTCCTTATGCCTCTTTGCTAATAATTCCTGCGCAACAACATTTTCAAAGAGAGCTCCATTATTGATTGCTTTTTCCTTATTTAAAATAGCAAGTTTAACCTGATTGGAATAACAGCTTGTAAGCAGTCCAACATCTGAAAAAAACAGTTTAAAAAGATTTCGGTTTTCACTAATGATCAGAGGCAATTTGGGTTCACTGATATTGTATACAGGAATTGCCACTCCTGCATCTTTTAACCAAAGAAAATCATTCTTTAACCGGTCATAACTCATGCCTTTTTCAATTGCATTTAATTGAAAACGCTTATTTTTCTGATCTAACTGTCCTGGCATTGCATCGTATATTTCCTGCAATTTCAGTTTATAATTTTTTTCATATTTTGAAAAATCTGTTTTATATAATCGTATAATTTTTTCATGCACTTTGGCGACTTTTGCCAGATCATTTGTTTCCAGATAAACAGCAACCGCTTCTGGCATTCCGCCAACAATCAGATATAAATAAAACAGATCCAGCATTTTGGAATGAATAAAATCATCCACCGGGTTTCTCTTTTTAAAATGATCTTCCAACATGAGAATTACATCATTTTTCAGTCCTGCTGCCCTGACAAACTCTTTAAAATCCAACGGATACATATCATAGATTTCAAGGTATCCAACCGGAGCTGATCTTAAATCATTTAATTCTACTCCCAGCAATGAACCACTCATAATATATCGAAATGTACCATCCTCTACCAGAAATTTTATTCTTGTAACGATATCTTTAAATTCCTGAATTTCATCTAAAAAAATAATTGTCTTTCCCTGCTCCAATGGCTCCTTCGCCACTACACTCAAACGCATCAATAACTCTTTTGCATCTTTTGCCCCGGCAAACAAATTGACAAGTTCAGGCTGCTCTATAAAATTAAATTCTATATATGGATATCCGCTTTCTTTCAGACATTGTCTTATTAGATACGTTTTTCCGATCTGTCTTGCGCCTGTCAGCAAAAAGGCATCATTTCCATGTGTAATCCATTCATTTACAGTCACCTTAGCTTTCCTTTCAATCATGATTTCCTCCTGCTATTTCATAATTCGTAATTTTTCCAACCCACTTTTATACATAATATTTAATTTTTCTAACCTTATTATACCTATTTTTTCATTTTTTCCAACCTTATTCTGTTCACTTTTTTCAATTTTTCTAACTTTATGATATCTACTATTTGCAATGTTCATCTAATAAAATAGAAAAGCAGTTCCATGTGTTTCATTTCTACATGTAACTGCTTCTATTGATTTCCTTTTATTGATAAAACGTACTTATACAATTAATTTCTAATATTCATTAGAATATATTTTCAAACCGAATATACTCCAGAATCATCTCCACCGCATTTTCAATCCCAATTTTTCCGGTATCAATGCAAAGATCGTATTCATTTCCATCGCCCCATCTGGTAGATGTACACTGTTCCTGGAATGCAGCACGTTTCTCATCCACTTCCTGAATATTTTTCAGGGCTTCTTTCTCTGATATCTGATCCCTCTTCTGTAATCTCTCACATCTGATTTCTCTGTCTGCATGCAGATAAACGGAAACGCAGTCCTTGTCATCTCTGTAAATATAATTCGCACATCTTCCGATAATGATGCAATTTTCCTGTTCTGTCAGCTCTTTTACAAAATCAATATAGCGGTCTCTCGGATTTGTCGCTCCATAGCTCATCGCAATACTGTAAAGAAAACTGTCGATTGGTTTTTCATTTAAAAAGTTGGCATTTTCATCATAGACGTTTCTCTTTTTTGCTTCTTCCACAAATCTTTTCTTGTCAAATATCTCCAGATTTAGCTTCTCTGCCAAAGCCTCTGCCACTTCATGTCCGCCACTTCCACACTGTCTAGCAATTGTTATTTTCATAATGATCGCCCTGCCCTTTCCTTATGTTTTTATACTAAAACATTCTTTTGTCTTGTATTAAAAATTCCCCAGAAAGTATATAACACTCTCCGGGGAATTTCCAGCATTTCTTTTATTTTGCAATATCAAGACGAACCAGCGCCTTGCGAAGTGCAAACTCTGCACGCTTCACATCGATCGCCTCGGTCTTATTTGCGAGACGTTCTTCGGCACGCTTCATTGCTGCTTCAGCACGACCTTTATCGATCTCATCCGGCCATTCTGCAATCTCTGCAAGAAGGGTTACTTTATCTGGCAGAATCTCTGCAAAACCGGAATGCACTGCTGCGATCACATCATCTTCACCTGTCTTATGAATCTTCACAACACCCGGTGCTAAAACGGTGGTCAGCGGAATATGTTTCTTGTATACACCAATCTCACCAACAGCAGTTGTAAATTCGATCATGTCTCCCTCACCTTTGTAAAAAATTCGATCCGGAGTGATGATCTCTACGGTAAAAATCTTATTTTCCTCTGCCATAATAATCCTCCACCTTAAGCGTTCATACGAGCGCGTACTTCATCGATGCTTCCTGCATTTAAGAAGTAACTTTCTGGAACATCATCATGTTTTCCTTCCAGGATTTCCTTAAATCCACGAACTGTTTCTGCGATCGGAACATATTTTCCTTCCAGACCGGTAAACTGTCCTGCTACGAAGAATGGCTGGGATAAGAATCTCTGTACCTTTCTCGCACGGTTAACGACAAGTTTATCATCCTCTGATAACTCGTCCATACCAAGGATTGCGATAATATCCTGAAGTTCTTTGTATTTCTGTAAAATTTCCTGTACACCACGGGCAACTTCAAAGTGCTCCTGACCAATGATACGCGGATCAAGAATACGGGAAGTAGATGCCAGTGGATCTACGGCTGGGTAAATACCTAACTCTGCAATTGAACGCTCCAATACGGTTGTTGCATCCAGATGGGCGAATGTTGTTGCCGGAGCCGGGTCAGTTAAGTCGTCGGCTGGCACATAAACTGCCTGTACGGATGTGATGGAACCGTTCTTTGTAGATGTGATTCGCTCCTGGAGCGCACCCATCTCTGTCTGTAAAGTAGGCTGGTAACCTACGGCTGAAGGCATACGTCCTAACAGCGCGGAAACCTCAGAACCTGCCTGTGTGAAACGGAAAATGTTATCAATGAATAAAAGCACGTTCTGATGCTCCTCATCACGGAAATATTCTGCCATTGTAAGTCCTGTCTCAGCAACACGCATACGTGCTCCTGGCGGCTCATTCATCTGACCAAACACTAAGGCTGTCTTTTCCAGTACGCCGGATTCTTTCATCTCTGACCAGAGGCCATTACCCTCTCTTGAACGCTCTCCAACACCGGTAAAAATGGAATATCCGCCGTGCTCGGTTGCAATGTTACGGATCAGCTCCTGGATCAATACCGTTTTACCAACACCGGCACCACCAAACAGACCGATCTTACCACCTTTTGCATACGGTGCTAAAAGGTCGATGACCTTGATTCCTGTTTCAAGTACCTCAACGACCGGACTCTGATCCTCGAAAGATGGCGGATCTCTGTGGATACACCAGTGTTTCTCTCCCTCTAACGTCTTGCCGCGGTCTCAGGTACGTCTTAATTCATTGAACAGACGCCCCAATGTGCCCTGTCCGACCGGAACCGTAACGCCGCTTCCCGTAGCAACAACTTCCATGTCCTTGTGAAGTCCCTCACTGGCAGCTAACATAATACAACGTACTGTGTTATTGCCGATGTGCTGTGCAACTTCCATGACACAGCGTTTTCCGCCGTTGTCTACTTCAAGCGCATCTTTGATAAACGGAAGGTCATTATCTTCAAATTCA
>OGLR01000792.1_pt1 | contig 12548 bp, 9 predicted proteins | sample 1572931 | NCBI WGS metagenome assembly OGLR01 (sample SAMEA2581997, study PRJEB24529) | metagenome | biome: Human gut stool | place: China | collected 2011 | reverse complement strand
CGATATCTACACTCTTTCCCTACACGACGCTCTTCCGATCTTTGGACGTGCTTATTTCAAGACGCTGAACGACCTTGGCTACCAGTGCTATGCCTTCGACTTCCCCTGTGGCTCAGTCAACAGCCGCAGCGACTCAAACACGATGAACATGTCTGTTCTCGATGAGCGGAGCGACCTGGAGGCCATTGTGCGTCATTTCCGGCAGCAGCCCGATGTCGACCCCGAGAAGATTGTGCTCATCGGTGAGAGTCAGGGCGGATTTGTCTCTGCCATGACAGCGGCCCATATACCGCAATATATAAACAAGCTCGTTCTCGTATTCCCGGCCCTCTGTATTCCCGAGAATTGGAATACCCGCTATCCGGAGGTGACAGACATTCCCGACACGACCCGCCTGTGGAACGTGCCTCTGGGTCGCCGGTTCTTCATGGAGCTTCGCGACATTGATGTGTTCAAGACCATCAGGAAATTCCGCAAGCCCGTACTCATCGTCCAGGGCGATGCCGATGCTGTAGTGTCGATGGAGGACTCCCGCCGTGCCGCAAGGCTATACAAGGATGCGCGCCTTTACGTCATCCCCGGTGCCGGTCATGGCTTCAAGCCCGAAGAACAGCAGTTGTCGCTGGGGCAGATAAAAGCGTTCCTAAAATGAGAAAAGGCGCTTTTTCAATGGGGTTATGAACACTGCTGAATGCAGTGGGCGATTGATATTTGCTAAATTACATAGCAGATATGTTGCGAAAAGGTATGAAATGGTCTTAAATAGAGTTAAAAATCAGACGACTTGATGCGGTTTGACAATTTACCCCCCCCGTTTCAAAAAAAGATGTATCTTTGCAAAGCGATATGGCCAAATGTCTAGTCTTCTTTTCCAATAGGCAATGAAACTGAGGGCAATATTACGATTTTTGCATAATAACAATATAATTAGCTCAACATGTAAACATAAAACATAAAATATAAAGCAAAGATTATGAGAAAATTACTGTCCGTATTCCTTCTGCTGTCTTCCATGGCAGCATCGGCTTCCGCCGGTGGCGTAAATGCCTTGATGATTCACGGCAAGTCTGGTGATAAATTCACCATTCTGCTTGACGAGAAACCTGTGGTTCGTTTCGACGGCGACGGCCTTGTTGTCTCCACGCACATGAATGTGGTCAACTACGCCTCTGCTGATGTCGTGAAGTTCACCTACGTGAGTGTAGACCCCGCTGGTGTGAGCAATCCCGATATTCTGGGTGCCGTGTTCTCTTTTGGCAAGGATTTTGTAAGAGTGGAGAATCTGGCCCCACATGTCCGCGTGGCCGTCTATGCCGTCGACGGCAAGCTGCTCTCGTCAGCCATGACCGGCAGCAACGGCGCCGCTTCCCTGAATCTGCCTGAGCCGGCATCATCCGTCTATGTTGTCAAGACCCCATCCTCAACCTTTAAAATCACCAGGCCATGAAAAGACTGATACTTACTCTCTCGCTCCTCGTTACTGTGATTGCAGGAGCATTGGCACAGAACGATGCCATGTACATATATCGGAATGACGGCACCTTTAACGCATTTCTCAAGAATGACGTTGACAGCGTCGCTTATTCACATTATGACGCAGACGGCGTATATTGCAATGATTGGATGGCGCAGATTGTCTACACTCCCGACAGCGTGTATAGAATTCCATTGGCAGCGATAGACAGCGTGACATTTTATGCTCCTGAGACAATTGTAAACAAGAATGTTTTTGAACTGACCGCCGCACACGACATGTATCTGTCCGATTGTGACACGGTTTCGTTTACTCTGTCAACAGAGACACCTGCGTATATGTGTCCTGGCAAAAACAACATTGTTGTGTCCACGTATGACTGCCTGTCGTTCCCCGACGGTATAATGGCGGAGGTGTTGTCTGTCTCAAGCGATGGGCAGGGGTATCATTATAATTGCCGGAAAGTCGGGCTGGACAGGGTGTACGACCAACTTGTCTTTATAGCCGAAGGATACGTTGACGAGAGTAACGGGACTCTGGCTAAAAGCAAAGAAAGGCTGTCGTACGAGCGTGAGCTATGGAATAAAACTTACAGCAAGACATTGGAGAAGGGTGGGACTACAACCGTTTTTACCGTCAATGACGCAGCAAAGATGTTAGTGACGGCAAATATACAGAAAGGAAAATCCCCATACTTCCGTTTAGATCTACAGAACGACTTCAATGCTCAGGTGCAGTTTGACGCTACCAGCTCATTTGAGAAATATTACGAACAGCAGATAACTAAGTTGTCACTTGGCAGAATAAGAATACCGCAATGCCCGTTGTTGTTCATCGTCCCCAAACTGACATTGTCTGCTTATTTTGCAGAGGGAGGAACGGTGAGCCTTGGATGCCAGGCGCATTATAAGAGGACCGACAAACTCAGTTTCACGTATGAGGACAAGGCATGGAGCATATCGCATGCTCCAATAAATGATGCGGGCATGGATGTCGCCTCTTTGTCAATGGAGGGATATGCAGAGGTGGGTGTTATTCCCGACATTCTGTTTTCGTTCTGCGGCACTGCGTCTGGACTGGGTCTGGAGTATAGCGTGGGACTGAAAGAGACGGCCGGTTTCAAGTTTGACATGGTGGCGGCATTCGATGAAGGCGTTTACTCAGCGATGAAAGACAGCTATGCGAGAACGACTTTGCCGCAAAGTTTCAGAGCATACGCCCAAGTCGGACTGTGGGGCGATGGGGTACAGCCTGCCTCATTCAAGTATTCCATTGAGCCGAAGTTGGGCGATGACAAATATCTGCTGCCGTCTTTCACAAAACCTGAATTTTCACAAGGCGCATCAGCCTCGGCAGCTCTATTGAAGTCAGAGGTAGCAAGGAATCTTTTACTACCCGTCAGCATTGGTATGGCGTTTTATGATGAAAAGAACAGCTTGATAGAAACTCAATATAAGCCAATGGAATATATGTCGGAGAAACAATGGGGCATGAACGGACTGGAGTGTGTGTTTGACAAAATGGTGGCTGGCAAAACCTACACAGCTTATCCCATGGTGAAGATTATGGGCAAGGAGCTGAGAGCGGTGCCGTCAACCAAATTCCCGGATTGTTTCACCTGCCCGGACGGTAATCATCCCCACGCCATCGACCTTGGTCTTCCCAGTGGCACTAAGTGGTGCTGCTGCAATGTTGGCGCATCCACCCCTGAGGGCTATGGCGGATATTACGCTTGGGGTGAGACAAGTGAGAAAAGCGTGTATTATTGGGAAACTTATGCATATTCCGATGAATATGGCAACTGTGTAAATATCGGTTCCGATATCTCCGGCACCCAGTATGACGTGGCTCATGTTCGCATGGGTGCTCCATGGCGCATGCCGACACATGAGCAACAAATGGAATTGATGGAGCATTGTACCCAGATGTGGACACAGCAGAATGGTGTAAATGGCATTCTGGTCACAGGTCCTAATGGCGGTCAAGTCTTTTTTCCGGCTGCTGGCCGCCGCTGGAATGGGGATCTCTACGGTGCGGGTTCGGGTGGCTACTACTGGTCCAGTTCGCTTTATCCGTACGACGACGGCAACGCGTACTACCTCTACTTCGATTCTGGCGATTGGGGTTGGTACTACGACTACCGTAACTACGGTCAGTCTGTACGGCCTGTTTGCCCGTAGTCAGAACTAATGCATCCTAATAGCACAATTAGAACAAATTACCTACACCCTCTTTTCATGCGGAGGTGGCACGGACGGGACAAGTGCATGTCCCAAGACATGCGCCCCGTCAGTGGGGGCTCCGCATGGAATGAGGGTTACAAAAATAAAAAACGATATGGCGGGAATAAAAGACATATTAAACATAGAACAAGAACGAAGCGAGCCAAAGGACTGGCAGGTAATCAACCTTTTCCAAGAGGGAAGTTTTTACCGCGCATACGAAGTGAGCGCATGGCTGTGCCATACTTACATCTGCCAATTTAAAGTTACTCACAGGCATGTTAATGGTATAGGGCAGACAATAGCTTTTGTCGGTTTCCCTGTGTCGAGTCTTGAAAAGAGAACTCCCCAAGGTGCTGTGGTGGCATCTGTTGCAGAGAAGCATATAACATTGACACTTCTCCCCTTAGAACCAGAAATGACGGCTGACGACATGAAGAGCGAATTTGCCGCATGGAAGTCCAGACAGCCTGTCTCTGAATCAAAAGAGAAGTCTGATGTGGAAACAAAAAAGAATAATATGGTGTGCAAGGGTGAGGGGAGTCATACTTTGTTCTCCATAGCTCAAGATGTGCTGTCTTATCCTGTAGAGAGCCACTCCCCAATAGAGTGCATGTTGTTTCTCTCTGATGTGAAAAAGAATTTAGCACAAATAATATAAGCACACCAATAACAGTTTAGGATGCACGCCAACAAATGAGTTTGGCAAGTTCATAGGCAGTATGTCATAGGGAAAACCATAACCTTGTGAAAAAGAAAAGTAATCATGGATGGCTTGTCGATAATGTTACATTCTTTCCTTGTATCCGTATCAGATGACTGCCGACAAATGAGACAGTCTTTTTTCCGGCTGCTGGCAACCGCTGGAATGGGGATCTCAACAATGCGGGTTCGAACGGCAACTACTGGTCCAGTTCGCTTAATCCGAACAACGACAACAACGCGTACAACCTCAACTTCAATTCTGGCAATTGGAATTGGAACAACAACAACCGTAACAACGGTCAATCTGTACGGCCTGTTTGCCCGTAGTCAGCACTGGCACTCTTTGCAGTAGGATTGTGCATCCTTTTTTAAGAAATCATTTCTTTATGACTCCATATACTCTTACCAAAGCGCAACTGCAGAATGATTTGTACAAGGCATATTTTGAGGCAAGGAAACACAAACGCAGCAAACCATATCAGATAAGATTCGAGAAGGGATTGGAAGAAAATATATCAGCGTTGTGTGAAGATTTGTGGAGCAGAACCTACAAACCTATGCCTTCTCAGTGTTTCATTATTTCGGATCCAAAGAAACGTGAGGTTTTTGCGGCGGACTTCCGCGACCGAATAGTTCATCATCTGTATTATAATTATGTGCATGAGATGTTTGAGCGCACTTTTATACAAGACAGTTATTCCTGCATAAAGCATCGCGGTACACATTACGGAATTAAGAGGATGGAAATGCACATAAGGCAAGAAAGCCAGAACTATACAGTTCCCTGCTATGTGTTGAAATTAGATGTTAGAGGCTATTTCATGCACATCAACCGGCGCATCTTGTTGCAGATTGCTCAAGATTCTTTGGACAAGATGAGCCGGCATCTTATCTCAAAACATGGGGTAAAGAAGTGGGGCGAAGTTGTAGATATGGATTTTGTTCACTATCTCACGTCAGAACTCATTCTTCTTAATCCTATTAAGGATTGCAGGATGATTGGAAGTCCTGCGGATTGGGAAGGTTTGCCCGCAGATAAGAGCCTGTTCAATTCTTGCGAAGATGCAGGCTTGCCCATAGGAAATCTTACAAGCCAGTTGTTCAGCAATGTCTATATGAATGTCTTTGACCAATATGTGAAAAGAGAATTGCGGTGCCGCCATTACGGACGCTATGTTGACGATTCATATATAGTCAGTTCTGATATGCGCTTTTTACACTCTATAATTCCTAAAGTGCGCAACTTTCTGTTAAATCAATTGGGTTTGTATTTGCATGAGGGCAAACTGGCCATCTGTGATGTCAGACAAGGTGTTGGTTTTTTAGGAGCTTATATAAAGCCTGGAAGAAAGTATATTCATAATAGTTGCATTCAACGGATGAAGAAAAAAATAACAATACTTGAAACTGTTGAGAATCCTGCACTTCTGCTGTCCTCAATAAATAGCTTCTTGGGCGTGTTGAGTCATTACCGGACAAAACGTATGCAGCAACGTCTGTTCTATTCTATAAATAATGTATGGAAGTTCGGTTTTTATTTAAAAACCAAGGATAAACTAAAATACGTTCTCTCAATCTGACTGCCGTGTCGTATTTGTCCCGTTGCTGCCGTGGTGTGTGTAACAGGTGTGAAATGTGTAAAATATCGTATGTTTTTGCTCTCCCGCAAATTTGCTATACAGATTGTTAAGTTTTTGTAGTTTTAATGTCTGTAATATTGAAAATAAATGTTACTTTTGCAGAATAAATGGTTTGTGATTTACAATCCCCATCCAAAAATGTAAAATTACTGGAGGCGATGTGATTGCAAATGAAATAGACATGTAATATTACCTAAAATGAAACACACTGTATTAACGCTATATTTTTGGCTTTTCTTAATCGGATTTGTTGTCATCTCAGCAGTTATTTGCTGTTTCCCTTATCTGTTTACAAATTCCGACATTTTTAATTTTTCAGAAAACGGACAGATAATAGGCAATACCATAGGTGGAATAATGAGTCCGTATGTGGCTATATGCGCTTCTTTTCTGACTTTCTTGGCGTTTTGGGTTCAATACAGGGCGAATGTGTTGCAAAGAGAAGACATGAAGAAGGAAAGATTTGAGAACAATCTGTTTCGCTATTTTCAGATGTTGGCAAATCAGCTTGCAGATATCAATTTGCCGCAGATAGGCAATAACAAGCAGAGTTTTCATTTTATGTTTTATGAGTTTAAATGTATATGTTTTTATCTGCAGCGGCATCAGATTTCAAAAGATAAGGATAAGAACGAGGTCTTCAGATGTGCATACAACATTTTTGTAAATGGTGTAAGTCTGTCTGACACAAAACGGTTGAAAAATGATTGCAACGAACAGCTGTTCAGTGAGAAAGATATTGCCGAAATAAATGAATATTTCCATAAGCTTAATAATAGTAAAGTAGATAAGCAAGATGGAAATGTTCAGTATCTGAGGGATTATAAGACGAGCAATATCGTGCTTTTTGACGGACATCGCCTGCATCTGATACCTTTTTACCGAAGTATCTGCATCATTGTGCAATACATGTATGAGGAAATTTTCCCGCAAGGCGAGGATTGCGAGAATGATATCGGGAAATGTAATGATTTTAATTTCTATGCCGATTTGTTGTGCTCGCAGCTCTCAGAACATCAGATAGGACTGTTAAAGGCCATATACATGTATGGCTGCGATAGATATAGGACGGGGCGTGGAACAGAAAAATTCTTCAAAGAAACAATCAACGATTATCTAACCTCTGATACCATGAATTGTGAGAAATGGAATTTTCTGCCTTGATTTTGCTGGTGGGGGATAATCAAAATCTTAATGTCTATATTCGTGAAAAACGCAGCAGTGTGCGATGGGCGTCGTAAGCGGTTGCGATGGGCTTTGCAATAGTGTTCTATGGCAAATGCGGCATAACGCATTTTTTTCGGGCAGTTATAGGCTCTGTAGAAAATCATTTGGGGAGAATCTTAGTCACACAAATGACACAAATTGCACAGATTTGATGCCTAAAGGCATATATCTGTGCAATTTGTTCCTACACAACAGAATTTCTGTGTCTATATATATTGTCCTATTGAAGATTTTTCAGTCTTAGCAACGCCTCGAGGTAGTAGTAGTCGGCATAGATGATGCTGGCGTCAATCTCGGAGCCGGCGGGATGGTGTCCTGTGCTGTGCATGAGGAAAGCCACGTTTTTGTCACGGCTCTGGTATTTTTCTGTACTCAGGCATTGCAGCATCTCTATAGCCTGCTGGCGGTAGTAGTCACCCTGTGCGCCGCCTGCGTAGCCTGAAAGCTCGAGCAGTGCCGATGCCACCACGCATGCCGCAGACGCGTCTTTTGGCGCTGCATATCCACGCGGGTCGTCCATGTCCCATTTTGGAACCATGTCATCGCTTGTCTCGTGCAGCCGTCGCAGATATACATCGGTTACTTTTTTTGCGAAGTCGAGGAACACGGGCATCTTGGTCCAGCGGTAAACCATGGTGTAGCCGTATATGGCCCAGCTTTGTCCGCGTGCCCACATCGACCAGTCTGCATATCCCTGATGAGTCACGCCCTTTATGAAGTTTCCGCTTATAGTGTCGTAGACAGCCACGTGGTAGCATGAGCCGTCGGGACGGAAATGGTTGCTCATTGTGGTCTTGGCGTGGCTGACGGCAATGTCGTAGAGCAACGGGTTGCCTCCGTTGGCAGCCGACCAGAACATCATGTCAAGATTTATCATGTTGTCCATTATGGTGTTGTGCGGCCAGTTGTTTGGCTCAACCTCGCGCGGCCAGCTCAGAATTGTGCCTACGAGCGGATTGAATAGCGTGGCGAGCGAGTCGGCTGCGGCATGGATTACGGCAGGATATGCGGCGTTGCGCGATGCCTCGTAGCCTTTGCCGTAAGAGCAGAACATCAGGAAGCCGAGGTCGTGGTCGTATGCCGGCCGGTAGGCTATGTCGCGCAGCGACTGTGTATACCCCTCGGCAGCCTTGCGCACCTCTTTGTCGCCGTTTATGGAATATGTCATCCACAATATTCCGGGCCAGAAGCCCGAGCACCATTCCTCTGCCTTTGCGGGTCTGAGGTTCCACCCCTTTTGAGTGTCGGTGCTGAGAATGTTGCGGGGTTGCCTGCTGAAGTTGTAGGGCTTTAATTCTCTCAGTGCTTTTTTTACTTGTCCGCAGCAATAGGCGATCTCTCTGTCGGCAGAGAATTCGCCTTTTGCGCAGACTGGCTCCAAAAACATGGGAGCCAGAATGAAACTAACTAAACTTATTAACCTAAATTGCATGAAAAAACTCTTTTCTGTTTACATTTATATATACGCATCAGAAGTGCTGTGTACTTAATGTTTTTGGAATAAAAATTGTTAAATTATAAGTGAAGAACGAAAAGTGAAGAGTGAAGAAACCTATAGCTTTTTGGGGTACATGATTCTTCACTCTTCACTCTTCACTTCTTTATCACCTGCAGCGTTCCCTTCGCTTTCATGCCCAGGTATGACATTTTGCTGCCGTTGGCGCTTGAGAATATGTAATGTGTGTGTCCGTCTTTGAGTCTTACTATAATTCCCACAGCGTCAGGGTCTTTGCTCTTGGGTTTGAAATAGTCTACCGACTGAATCTCTGCCTGCTCATTGTCTGTGTACGGCTCATAAACGGCAACGAACGGACGTGTCCAGGCCTCGCCATACTGACGTGCGATGAATGTCAGCACGGGCTGTTCCCCGATGTTGTAGGGCTGGTTGGGCATGCGCTCGTATTCGAGGTTGGCAGGCGACAGCGCCTTGAGGATTTTCCTGTAGGGCGAGCCTTGCATCCATAGATCCATGTGTATGTTGTTGCCGTCTTTCATGTTGATGGTGAATGTCGATTTCACATTGCTGCCGGTCTTTGCGCCATGCTTGTCGTAGATGTAAGAATAGGCATAAAGGTGTCCGCCTGCAAATGCCAGCTCCTCATCGGGCTGCAGGTTGAGGTCGCCGCCGTTGGCATCGGTAAGCGTCATCGCTTGTCCGAGGTTGTGGTAGAAGTAGTCGTGATACTTGTCGCCGCCCTCATTTTTGCGGCTTCTGAAAATGTCGATGTAATATCCGCCTTGCCCGCTTGTCTTCACGATGGCATTTGTACGCAATTGACTGCTGTTGCTCTCAGGCTCAAGGAAACTCACGGTGGAGTGGGTGTCGCCATCGTACTGGTTGAGTGTCAGGGAGTTGTCGGCGGGCATTCGGTCAACGAGCTTGAAGGCATGTTGCGACATCATTACTGGATAGCTTGACACTCCATCTACGCAAACTGTGTTGTGAGCCGGAAACTGGCTGTAGTATTCCAGATAGTCGAGACCGCTGTATAGCGTGCGGCCGATGCCGGCGTCGGGGCCGAGCACATATCCCTTTCCGTACAGCTCCATCGATATGCCGTTGGCGTGCATGTGGTTTCCGCTGCTTCCGTTAAGCGATATGGCGAGGTCGTGCCGGGCATCCATACCCGAACGCTGCATGAGCCACGATACCTTTTGCGAATAGAAGTTTGGGGCCACATATTTTTCTATCGTTTCTGTAGGAGCGTTTTTGTCTACGGCCTCCATAAGGTGCTGCATGTCGGCCTCTTTCTGCTTGTCACCATGTCGGCGCGCATATTCGAGCATCTGGCTGATGCCATTGGTGTTGAGATAATTCGGGTGTGTGTCGCCGAAACCGCAAATCATGCGGTTTGGCATCAGATATTGTGGCAGCGTGCTTATGGCACGTCCAATTTCCGGAATGGCGGCAAACATGTCGATACCGGCTTTTTGGTCGAGCATGTTGCCGAACTTGCCGAGGTCGCCCATGACGGTGGTGCTGTAGCCGGGCGACTCATACCACAGATGGGCATCTGAGTCGAAGCCGAATTTGCACAATCTTGTCATGCCCCATTGCCTTACATCGTCGGCGTTCATAACCTTGTCGAGATAATACTGCCGTCCCTTGCCGTCGGCGTAGCTGCCATTGTCGCCGAGCACCAGTGCTATGTCTGTGATGAACTCTGCTTGAAACATGTTCCAGTTGTTGTGCGGCACACCGTTGGCAATCTCGAGGTCTGCCCATTTTTTCAGTGCGGCATCGTAAAGTTTGCAGCTGTCTGGAGACAGAATCGGTTTCAGATTGGAGTAAATCTCACAGCACTTCACGAGTATATCCTCGTGGATTACCTCGAACGTACACATGCCCACGAGCGTCTGCTGATGTCCGTGATTTAGGTCTACGGGCGCATTGCGGTGGTATATGCCGCGCATGAACACGTCGAACACTCCAAGTGCCATGTCGCCATATTCCCTGTCGCCAGTCTCGGCATACACCTTGGCGGCATCGGCGGCAATTCCCATCACCTGGCGGTTCAGGCCGTCGATGTTGCATCCGGTTTTCGAAGGATGCGCTTTTTCCATCATTCCCGAAGCCTTGTTGATGAATGTGACCTCGCCCTGAGGCGTGTCGTCGTAGGGTATTACGTCCTCAAGTCTCGGTCTGTTGTATTGCGAGGCGGTGCTGCGGGTTCCGTTGTATTTTACCGTGGGGTGGGGGGCACGTCCGCCGCCAGGGTGGTCGAAGCTCTCTCCCATAATGAAAACGTCGGTGGCGTGAGTGTTCCAGTACATCTGCAAACGCGACGACAACCAGTCGGGCGTTTGTCTTACATGTTCGAGATAAGGTTGAATTTTTGCTTTCAACGCATCGTCGGCGTGAGCGGCAAGCAACGACAGTGCCATGGCTGCCATGAGTGTTATTCTTCGCATAGTTATGTTGTTTGTTTCTATATATTATATACGGATTTGTGATACGGAATACTTGATGCCCCTATAAATAAATTACGCAAAACGTGAGAAAGCGGCAAGTTTTTACGCTTTTTCTTGGCCGTTTCATAAAAAAGTAGTAATTTCGCAACCGCTTTATGGTGGAGCATTGTTTTTTCGTTCCGCCTTAATTATAATAACAGAAGTGGGGTCTCATAGTTCAATGGATAGAACAAGTCTCTCCTAAAGATTAGATCCGAGTTCGATTCTCGGTGAGACCACAATTAACTTTTAAGTGAAGAGGGAAGAACGAAGAGTGAAAAATTCTATAGCTTTTCGGTTTTTGACTCTTCTCTCTTATATATTTTAACTTTTTTGATGATGAAACAAACAAACTTATTCCGTACATCTGCTGCCAAGTGCATCATGGTGTGTGCGATGGCATTTTGCATGTTTGCCCCCATTTCCGCAATGGCACAGAAGGCAAAGAAAAATCAGGCGGCAACATCGTTCACTCACCCTTGGCAGGGCAAGCGTGTGGCATATTTTGGTGACTCAATCACCGACCCGAACAACAGGGCCTCGAAAAACAAATACTGGAGCCTGCTTGAGGAGTGGCTCGGCATAAAGCCTTTCGTTTACGCCGTGAGCGGCCGTCAGTGGAACGATATCCCACGTCAGGCGGCTAAACTTAAGGCTGAGCATGGCGACGATTTCGACGCTGTGTTGGTTATGATGGGCACCAACGACTACAACAACGCCGTGCCGCTTGGACGCTGGTACGACGAGCGTATGGAGACTGTGGAGTATGGCCACGGATATGCCAAGCGTAAGGAGAGTAGAATGCGCCGCCATCTGTCGAAAGACAAAGACACCTACCGCGGACGGATAAACATAGCTCTCGACACCCTTAAGCAGATGTTCCCGACAAAGCAAATCGTATTGATGACCCCTATACACCGCGCCGGATTTTATGCAAACGACAAAAACTGGCAGTGCACAGAGGACTACGCCAACCGCTGCGGCGAATATCTCGACAGCTATGTGGAGGCGGTGAAAGAGGCTGCAAATGTGTGGGCCGTGCCTGTTATAGACCTTAATGCCACATGCGGACTGTTCCCGATGACAGCTGAGCATGGGCAATATTTCAACAATGTTGATACCGACCGCCTTCATCCAAACGACAGCGGACACCGCCGCATGGCAAAAACCATAATGTACCAGCTCCTTGCGTTGCCATGCACATTCTGAGCGATGAGACATATATGCGCCGTTGCCTGCAACTGGCGGCAAACGGCATGCAGAATGCCAGGCCAAACCCTATGGTTGGTGCTGTGATAGTGGCTCCCGACGGAAGAATTATCGGCGAGG
>OGLR01000788.1_pt1 | contig 12583 bp, 8 predicted proteins | sample 1572931 | NCBI WGS metagenome assembly OGLR01 (sample SAMEA2581997, study PRJEB24529) | metagenome | biome: Human gut stool | place: China | collected 2011 | reverse complement strand
CCGCTATATTCGACACTTCCGGATGCGGAGGATATCCAACCGATTTCCGGCTGCAAGAATATCCGGATGGCTTCTCGCACAAACCAGCGAATTATTATGGTGAATCAGGGACTTGGAAACAAGGGATTTATGGTATGCCCGGATTGTGGTGCAGCAATGCCGGGTGACAATGAAAAGACATTGGATGGAGTTTTACGACCCTATAAATCGAAATATGCCCGGAAACCGTGCAACCATAGAAATGCAAGAAACGTCAATATTGGATATGATTTTATCACGGATATGCTGGTATTGGAAATTAAGCTGGATGAACAGAAGATGGATATTCATCGGACGGATAATCCTTGGCTGACGAGGGCGGCTCAATCGCTGGCAGAAGCATTTCGTTTGGCGGCGAGCAAAGAGTTGGACGTTGAGTTTACAGAGCTTGTTACAGGATATCGAATCCGAACCAATAATGCCGGGGCGTTTGCGGATGTTTATCTATACGACAGTTTATCCAGCGGTGCAGGATATGCAGTCAGCGTAGCAGACAACATTGAAATGTTATTGACTCAAATCCGTGAGCTTTTAGTTTCCTGCGATTGCGGCAATGCTTGTCACAAGTGCTTAAAGCATTATCGAAATCAGTATGTACATGGTCTGCTTGATCGTTTTGCGGCATTAGAACTCCTCGATTGGGGAGTAAATGGGAAGTTGGCCGATTCGTTGACGGTAGAGGAACAAAAAGCACTGCTGTTCCCACTGGAATCGATTTTGCGAGTATCAGGATGCACGCTCTCTGTTACGAATGATGAAATTGTAGCTAAGCACCGAGGACGTGAAGCAAAACTTGTTGTATATCCGGCTATGTGGAAAGAACCACGTGAAGATGGAACAATTTATGTGAGTGACGCTTACATAAAGTATGCAAAGCCGTATGCAGTTCAGAAGATTTTGATTGTCTGATAAGATAATAGAACCCTATATTATGTAAAGTGTGCAGGAGAGTGTGCTCGATGACTGAACAGGAAAAACTCCAACGCGCAAAAGACTGTATTGACAGCCTTGCCAATGGGTTGAATCCACTGGATGGAACACCGGTTCCAGAACAGGACATCGTGAATAACGTAAAGATTTCTCGATGCCTGTTTTTTGTATCCAATGTCCTGAGAAAACAGCTTGATGGTCATGAACCTAAAAAGGTGTCCGAGAGGGATAAGAAACCGTTTTACATTACGGAAGAAGAAAAGCTGCAATATGTACCGTCAAAAACACCGATACCTGCCAGTGGAATCAGCTATAAAGTAAATGAGATTTTGGGCGAAAAGAAAATGCGGAAGGTATCTTATCGAACCATCACCACGTGGCTGGTAAAAGTTGGACTTATGGAGGAGAAAGAAATTTCAGATGGGAAATGTCGCAAGGTTCCAACTGCCAGTGGCATTGCGATGGGAATCACTACTGAAATCCGTACAGGAGTACGTGGAGAATATCCGTGCGTTGTCTACGATGAAAATGCACAGGAATTCGTGATAGACAATCTGAATGCAATCATGAATCCAACGGATGATTGAAAAATCCCCAGTCTGCACCGATTCTGGTCGGTGCAGACTGGGGATTGCTTGTTAGATCATCTTAAAATGCTTCAACGCCTCCACAATTGCACTTTCTTTATCTTCTGGACACTGTGGTTGCCTACTATCTTCATTTTTAGGTAAATTATAATTCTTTCCAACCTCAATTCCACATTTTCTCTTTACCTGTGAAATATACAGATTGGAAACCTTCATGCCGGCATTATGTTCAAACACATACTTCTTTATCTCATCATATGTTGCCTTAGTCTCTGCAGATGTTATATCCACATCATCAAGTTCAATTGTGACATTAATGTAATCATCCGGCTTTTGTTTCAGTTGGGACAAAAGAACAACCGTCTCCACATGTACCGTATTCCCAAACTGATCTACCGGCTGTACTTTTTCCACCTTATATCCATATTCCACCAACAGTTTAAGATCTCTTGCCAACGTTGCTGAATCACAGCTTACATATACTATCCTGTCCGGAGTCATGCTTACTATCGTGTCCAGCAGTTTTTTATCACAGCCCTTTCTTGGAGGATCCACCACAACTACATCTGGCCTTGTCATATCATATTCTTTACTGTCTGTTGAATCGTTATCAGATTGTACGCCTGTCTGTTTTTTATAAAATGCTGGAACAACTTCTTCTGCCTTGCCAACAAAAAACTCTGCATTATCTATATTATTAATCTTAGCATTATTCTTTGCATCTTCTATGGCCTGTGGTACTATCTCAACTCCATATACCTTACCAGATTTCTTTGCAAGGAATAATGATATTGTTCCAATGCCGCAATACATATCCCATACGCTTTCATTTCCTTTAAGCCTTGCAAACTCAAGTGCCTTGTTATATAAAACCTCTGTCTGCTTAGGGTTAACCTGATAGAATGAAAGCGGTGAAATCTGAAACTTTATATCTCCTATATAATCCTCAATATATGGTCTTCCATAAAGAGTTATACATTCTTTGCCAAGAATCACATTCGTATCTTCTTTGTTTATGTTTACAACCAGTGATGCAACATTTAACTTAAGCTTCTGTATAGCTTTAACCAGTCCGTCTGCTGCCTCTTTTCTTAGCATTTTCTTAGTCACAAGACATACCATAACCTCATCTGTATGATATCCTGTCCTTATAAGCACATGCCTGACTGTTCCTTTATGTATATTTTCATTATAAGCACGTACCCTGTATTCCTTCATCCATTCTTTTACAGCGTTAAGTATAAATGCATTATCTCTATGTCCAAGCATACAGTCATCATCAGGACATGCAATAATCGAATGTGTATGTCCTGCATAAAAGCCCATGACAATATTGCCGTCCTTATCCTCACCTACAGGATACTGTGCTTTGTTCCGATATCTGAAAGGTGTATCCATACCAAGTATCTCACACATTTCATAGTCAGCACCTTCTGTAAGTCCACTTATTCTTAGCAAATTATCTTTTACAAGCTTCTGTTTATATTTAAGCTGTGCATTATAATTCATAGCCTGTATCTGGCAGCCCCCGCACTGTCTGGCAATCGGACATGCTGGTTCCACTCTGTCCTTAGATGGTTTAATTATATCCATCAGTCTTGCATAGCCATAATTCTTTTTAGCTTTCATTATTTTAACACGTACAACATCACCGATTACTGTATCCTTCACAAACAAAGTATAACCATCTACTTTTCCAATTCCTTCACCAGATACACCTATATCTTCAATAGTCAGCTCCACACAATCATTCTTACTGTATGACATCCTTATCTCCATTTCCACTTATCTTATATTTTTCTATCTTTTTTCCTGTTTTACTGCATTTTCAATCTGCTCGTTATAGCATTACAATGATGTCATGGTCAAAAGATGTCCTAAAAGCTTGTCCTTCTTATATTAGAATCCAGCCATCTGTTAAAGCCAAGCCAGTCATTGGTATCCTTCGCTTCAAAACACTCCCTTAATGTTTCAAGCTTTGCATCTATATTATCTGCCATTGAAAGTGCTACTGCTTCTGCTATTGCAGGCTTTTTAGGTGAGCCATATTCAAGTTCACCATGATGTGATAATATACAATGTCCCATCTCATTTGCTATTATTGGTGGAAAATCTGGTATATTCTTTATCTTTTCCATAACCATCTCATATCCCATAACAATATGTCCTAAGAAATTCCCCTCATCTGTATAATCATTTCTTGGGAATTCAGAAAGTTCCTTTACCTTTCCTACATCATGGAGCATTGCACAGCTTATAAGAAGATCTCTGTTCAAAAACTCATAATTCCCACTAATCTTATCACACAACCTTGTAACACTAAGGCTATGTTCAAGAAGTCCGCCTAAAAAACCATGATGTACCGTCTTTGCAGCTGATGTATTCTTAAATCTTTTGATAAATGCTTCATCATCCACAAAAAAAGCTGTAAGAAGCTGTTTTATGTACACATTTTCTATACTATTCACATAGCCAAGAAGTTCCTTGTACATATCTTCAATATCAAACCTTGAAGCTGGTATATAATCTGACTGTGAATATTCATTTTCTGCTGCCACACGTGCTCTTTCTATCTTAAACTGAAGTGCACCATTGTAACTTGTCACCTGTCCACTTACATATACATAATCATTTACATCAAAGTCTCCTATTCCACCAGAATTCACATCCCATATCTTGGAATCTATCTGCCCTGTTTTATCTGCAAGCATTACATTCTCATATTCTTTGCCTGTCTTTGTAAGTGCTGTTGACTTTGACTTGCATAAGTATACATCAGATATTCTGTCGCCATCTTTAAAAGTTTCAATAAATCGCATAATTAAATTCTCCATTCCTATTACAAATAATCATTATTTTTCTTTAGCTTATCTTAGCTCAACTGATACGTCATAGGACGCATCAAAGTATCCTGATTTTCCCTTTCTTTTTATGGATACATTAATAACCTGTCCTGCCGAGCTGTCATATATCTTATCATTAAGTCTTTGTATAGAATAACAAGGCATTTTGTTTATGCCCTGTATTATATCGCCTGGCTGCAGTCCTGCCTGATATGCTGGTGAATCATTATCCACCTTTGATATATATATTCCCATTGGAATTCCATTCTTTTCTGAAAGCTCACTATCCACATTCTGGGCTACTATTCCAAAATACATCTTTCCCTGCCTGTTAATCATACACTCAATCATACATTTAAGGTCAGATATTCCTATTGCTTTAAGCTTGGAATCTGAATTCACCTGGGATATTCCTACGACATTGCCATCTGAATTAAATAAAAAGCCATAATCATCCTTCATGCATGAAAGATTAGTCTCAAATATCTCATAATTGTTATCTATAGAATTGGCCACGGTTCTGTTCGTTATAGTCCCATAATCAATAGCACCACTTGTTCCATATATCTTCCCTGTAGCTATTACCATATCACCTTTGTTTAGTACATAAGAGTTGTCAAGATCCGCAACCTTCATATACTGGCTATCAGCATCTGTCACCTGTGTATCGTATATGCTTATTATACTTATACCCGTCAGTTCATCAGAGCATACAAGCTCCGCCTTATATTCATCAGAATCCTGCACAACAACCGCATATTCTTCTACAGCCGCAGTATATGTCTGTGAGGTTAATATCATATATCTCCCATTCAGATGTCCTACAAGCAGCCCCATCGTAGAATATCCTTCAACATTATTTTCCAGTTTTACAAGATCATCCTGTATCTCTTCTGACACATATGGCGTATCACTATCATTGTCATTATAATGACCTGATACATATTCCCTGACTGTAACAACTGTTCTTTGCACATCAGATACCTTGCTTCTTAATGACTGTATGATTGCATCATAATCATTCTTAATCTGTCTCTGATCTTCTATCTGCTGCGTTTCAGGATCAGGATACTCATCCCTTGTAAATTCTATATGATCAACAACTCTGTTTCTTACAGCTATTTTATCCATGATCACTGGTATAACTATCTTATCTGCAACAGCATATATAACGCCTATAGCTATTATAAGAAGAAGTATTTTCACAGTCTTGATAAGTCTTCTGTATTTCACCTTTGGGCTTGGCACTATCCTCTCTGTATACAGCGGGTATTCCTGCTCATGTCCGTTATTTTTGTGTTCCATATTATTCCTCAGCGCTCATACTCACGAACCCGCGCTATCGCGCTCTTTCGTCCTGCTTCGCATGACTGTTCGTTCGTTAATGGCGCAAGAAAAGTAAATGTCTGCTTCGCAGCCGCTTCCTTTTCTTTTGCGCTCATTATATCATAATATAAAATTAAATGTGCGTAAAAGATACGCAGGAATGGAGATTAATATGTCAGATACAACGAATCTTGGAGAAGGAAGTATAGGCTCACTTCTTGCAAAGCTGGCTGTTCCGGCAGTTGTAGCGCAGGTAGTCAATCTTTTATACAATATAGTAGACAGAATATATATAGGTCATATTCCTGGCATAGGTGCGAGTGCATTAACAGGTGTCGGATTATTTACACCTATACTTATGCTTATCAATGCATTTGCAATGTTAGCAGGTTCAGGTGGTGCCCCTAGAGCAGCTATATATATGGGAAAGAAGGATAATGAAACTGCACAGAAAATAATGGGAAACTGTTTTTCGTTTCTTATGATATGCGCAGTTGCACTTACTGTCATATTCTATGCGGCAGCACCAACACTTCTTGTATGGTTTGGCGCAAGCAGTGCAACACTTACGTATGCGGTGTCATATGCAAGAATATATATACTGGGAAGTATATTTGTTGTTACTGTATTAGGCATGAATCTTTTTATAACAACGCAGGGCTTTGCAAAGATAAGTATGCTTACAACAGTGATTGGGGCGGTTATTAATATAATACTAGATCCCATATTTATATTTGTATTCGAAATGGGAGTGAAGGGTGCAGCACTAGCAACTGTTATAAGTCAGGCGGTTGGTGCAATATGGATATTAAGATTTCTTACCGGTAATAAAACAATATTAAAGCTTAAAATGAGTGATTTAAGGTTAAAGGGCAGTATAATAGGTCCATGTCTTGCACTTGGAATATCAAGCTTTGTTATGTTGTCAACAGAGAGTATTCTTTCTATAAGCTTTACATCAAGTCTGTCAAAGTTTGGAGGGGATATGGCAGTTGGTGCCATGACTATCATTACAAGTACCAACCAGCTTGTTGTCATGCCGGTACAGGGAATATGTCAGGGGGCACAGCCTATTATAAGTTATAACTATGGTGCCAATAAAAAGGACAGAGTTAAGAAAGCATTTTTTCTGCAGTTTAAGATATGCGTAATATTTACATGTATAAGCTGGCTTGTAATGATGTTGTTTCCACAGATATTCGCAGGAATGTTTACATCAGATGCCAGTCTGGTAAGCTATACATCGTGGGCGTTGCGTATATATATGGCAGGAATATTTGCACTTGGATTCCAGGTCAGCTGCCAGCAGGGATTTATGGCACTTGGACAGGCAAAGGTAAGTCTTGTTATGGCATGCTTAAGAAAGCTGATTCTGCTGATTCCGCTTATATTTACGTTACCATTGCTGCTTTCAGATAAGGTGTTTGCAGTATTTTTAGCAGAGCCGGTCAGCGATATCATAGCTGCGATAGTAACAACAACAGTATTTATGGCGAAGTTTAACGGTATACTTGAACATAAGATGTAACAAATATATTAAATATATCATCTGTTATGTCCTGACAGAACAAAAAGGAGCAGCATAACTTGTTAAAACAGTATAAAAATCTTGTCACCAGTGCACAAAATCTTGATAAGAACATAGTATAGGATTATATTCTGGTCATAAAGAAACAACAAGAATTTTCGGGCTTAAGACAATATAATGATACCAGTGTCCAAAGGTCTAAACCCACGTGAGCTTGCTTATAGATGGGGGAAAGACCTTGGAACCCGCCCCGATATGAACATAAAAAATGGGCTGTTGCTTTAACGATTGAAAATCGTTGAGGCGGCAGTCTCTTTTTATGTGCGGAATGCATATTGTCGTGAACAATCTGGACAGGATTAATTGAAAAAGAATGATTGAAAAAGAATAATTAAAAAAGAATGATTGAAAAAGATTGATTAAAAAAGATTGATTAATGAGGATATGATGTATACAAAAAGTCTTAAATGGGTATAATTATACATAAAAATCATAAATAACCATGCAAAATTATGCAAGTTGCACAAATGCATTTGTGAATGTTTGTGAATGATGGTGATTGAATATGAATGAATATGGAGTTATTATAATAATAACTTAAAGATACGTGAATAGAAGGGAGGGATAAAGGTGATATATACAGTTACATTTAATCCATCGTTAGATTATATAGTTTCAGTTGATGATTTCAAGCTTGGCATGACTAACAGAACGAGCAGTGAACAGATGTTAGCAGGCGGCAAGGGGATCAATGTTTCTATAGTACTTAAGAATCTTGGCTTAGAGAATACTGCTTATGGGTTTATTGCCGGATTCACAGGTGATGAGATAAGTAAAAGACTTGACAGAGCTGGCGTTAATGCTGACTTTATAAAGGCAGATAGTGGAATATCAAGGATTAATCTTAAGTTAAAAACTATAGATGGAACAGAGATTAACGGTGCAGGACCAGATATTTCAAAGGAAAATATAGAGAGCCTTATGAGCAGGCTTGCACGTCTTAAAGCAGGGGACGTTTTAGTGCTTGCAGGAAGTATTCCATCATGTATTCCGGATGATATTTATATGAATATTATGAGGATGCTTGATGGTAGGAAGGTTATGATTGTTGTTGATGCAACAAGCAGTCTTCTTATGAATGTTCTTAAGTATAAGCCATTTCTTATAAAACCTAATCAGGATGAGCTGGGCGATATATTTGGTGTAACTCTTAGTACTAAAGAGTCGGTTATACCATATGCAGAAAGATTAAAGGAAATGGGAGCTGTCAATGTTCTTATATCTATGGGTGGTAAAGGAGCAGTGCTTGTAGCAGATGATAACAAAGTGTATATGGCAGAGGCTCCTAAAGGTACTCTTAAGAATTCTGTTGGTGCGGGGGATTCCATGGTGGCAGGATTCATAACAGGATGGCTTAAAGAACATAATTATGAGGATGCATTTAAGATGGGAATAGCAGCTGGAAGTGCAAGTGCATTTTCAGATAATCTTGCAACTATGCAAGAGGTAGATAGTCTGGTAAGCGGGATTGAAGTTGTACAGGTGGTATAGTTATTTACGAAACGATGTACTAGATAGTGATTATGTAAATCACATAACAATGCAGCAATATGAATGTATAGATTAAAATCAGATGATTGGAGGAATAAATATATGAGGATTACAGAACTTTTAAAGCCTGAAAGTATTGATCTTAATGCAGCGCCTAAAGATAAGAATGATACTATAAAGCAGGCAGCAGCCCTTATGGCAAAGAGCGGAAACATAAGAGATATAGAAGCTTATACTAAGCAGGTTATGGCAAGGGAAGAGGAAAGTACTACAGGAGTAGGTGATGGTATAGCAATCCCACATGGAAAGTGTGATGCTGTAACAAAGCCAGGACTTGCAGCTATGATTATAAAAGATGGAGTCGATTTTGATTCACTTGATGGTGAACCAGTGGATGTTCTTTTTCTTATAGCAGCACCAAATACTAAAGATAACGTACATCTGGATGTTTTAAGTAAGCTATCTGTGCTTCTTATGGATGAAGATTTCACAAAGGCACTCAAGGCAGCCAGAACACCGCAGGAGTTTCTTAAAGTTATTGATGAAGCAGATGAAGAAAGTGCCAGCATAAACGAAAGGCTTGAAGAAACCGCCAGTAAGCCAGCTAAGATACTTGCAGTTACTTCGTGCCCTACAGGAATAGCACACACATATATGGCAGCTGAAGGACTTGAAAAGGCAGCTAAGAAGCTTGGTTGTACAGTAAAGATTGAAACAAGAGGCTCTGGTGGTGCAAAGAATGTCCTGACAGAGGAGGATATAGAAGCAGCAGACTGCATTATAGTAGCAGCTGATGCAAAGGTGCCTATGACAAGGTTTGAAGGTAAAAGAGTGATAGAATGTCAGGTATCTGATGGTATCAATAAGGCAGAAGAGCTTATAAAGAGAGCTATGAAGGGTGATGCACCATTATATGAGGTCCAGGGAGTGAGTAAGGATGGAAGTGATGGACCAACAGCTGCGATTAAGAAGGGAAAGTCAGGTGGTATAGGACATCAGATATATATGCAGCTTATGAATGGTGTTTCACATATGCTTCCATTCGTAGTTGGTGGTGGTATCCTCATAGCGATAGCATTTCTTATAGATGGACTTAATGTTGATATGAACAGCCTGTCTGAGGCGGAAAGAGCTAATTTCGGCACAATTACACCAGTTGCTGCTATGTTTAAGACTATAGGTGGGGCAGCCTTTGGATTTATGTTACCAGTGCTTGCAGGATTTATAGCAATGGCGATAGGTGACAGACCGGCACTTGCACTTGGTTTTGTTGGTGGTTATATAGCAGCTAATGGTAAGTCAGGTTTTCTTGGTGCACTTGTAGCAGGTTTTGTAGCAGGTTATATCATCGTTGGATTAAGAAAGCTGTGTGACAAGCTTCCGGAAGCACTTGAAAAGATAGCACCAGTTCTTATATATCCAGTTGTAGGTATTCTGGTTATCGGCCTTGGCATGACATTTGTTATAGAGCCTGTTATGGGAGCTATCAATACAGGACTTAATTCATTTCTTGTAAGCATGGGAAGTTCAAGCAGAGTTATACTTGGTTTTATACTGGCTGCGATGATGGCTATAGATATGGGTGGTCCATTTAACAAGGCAGCGTATGTGTTTGGTACAGCAGCAATAGCTTCTGGTAACTACGATATCATGGCAGCAGTTATGATAGGAGGTATGGTTCCACCTTGTGCGATAGCACTTGCAACACTTCTTTTTAAGAATAAGTTCACAAAGGAAGAAAGACAGGCAGGACCTACTAACTTTATTATGGGACTTGCATTTATAACTGAGGGCGCTATTCCTTATGCAGCGGCAGATCCCCTGCATGTTATACCAGCATGTATCGCAGGTTCTGGAGTAGCAGGAGCGATAAGCATGGTATTTAAGTGTACACTTATGGCACCACATGGTGGAATATTCGTATTCCCGGTTGTTGGTAATCCATTATATTATCTGCTTGCATTAGCTGTAGGAACTATTGTTTCGACATTCCTTTTAGGAGTACTCAAAAAGAAAGTAGAAGATTAAAAATAAAAATATAAAAGCGTAAGCGGAAAGAGGCTAAGTATGAAAGAATTCAATTACACAATAACAGACCCTGAGGGAATCCATATGAGACCAGCTGGTGAGCTTGTGAAGGCGGCAAAGCAGTTTGAGAGCAGGATAACCATATCAAAGGATGGAAAAACAGGTGATTGTAAGAAGGTGTTTACTATCATGTCATTAGCAGTAAAGAATGGACAGGAAGTAACTATAAGTGTTGAAGGTGCGGACGAAGAGGCAGCAGCACAGAAGATGAAGGAATTCTTTGAAGAAAATATGTGATGATGGTATTAGTGTGAATATACTTGATACAGACTTGCAGAAAGGAGGTTTTTATGAAAGAATATAAGGGCAAAAGCGTTTTTTGTGGAATCGCCCTAGGACAGATAAAGGTATATAATAAGTCGGAGCAGCAGGTTAAAAGAGTGCATATTGATGATACAGAGCATGAAAAGAAAAGATATTATGCTGCTGTTGATAAGGCAGCCAGACAGCTTCAGGAACTTTATGATAAAGCAGTTAAAGAAGTAGGAGAAGCTAATGCAGCTATATTCGAGATGCACCAGATTATGCTTACGGATGATGATTATAAGGAATCAGTTGAAAATATCATAGAAAGCCAGCATGTTAATGCAGAATATGCAGTAGCACAGACAGGAGATAATTATGCAGATATGTTTGCAGCTATGGAAGATGAGTATATGAGAGGCAGGTCAGCAGATGTAAAGGATATATCTGAGAGACTTATAAATATACTCAGCGGTTTTAATGCTTCATCCATGGTATCGGACGAACCTGTTATTATTGTGGCTGAGGACCTTGCACCATCAGAAACAGTCCAGCTTGATAAGGACAAAATACTGTCTTTTGTAAGTGTTAAAGGTTCTGTTAATTCACATACAGCTATTCTTGCAAGAACTATGGGTATACCAGCACTTATAGGAACGCCTGTTATTCCTGACAATGATATAGATGGAAAAATGGGAATAGTTGATGGGAATAGTGGATGTTTATATGTTGATCCGGATAATGAAAAACTTGGATATTATAGAAAAAAACAGGATGAACAGCTGAAACAAAAGGAACTTCTGCAGCTTTTAAAGGGCAGGGAAGATATAACTATTGATGGAAGAAAAATAAAATTATATGCCAATATAGGAAATGTTAAGGATGTTATGACTGTTAAGGCTAATGATGCTGCTGGTATAGGATTGTTCAGAAGTGAGTTTATATATCTTGAAAGAGATACATTTCCAACAGAAGAAGAACAGTTTAACATATATAGAATAGTAGCTGAAAATATGGCTGGAAAACCAGTTATAATAAGAACGCTTGATATAGGTGCTGATAAACAGTGCGATTATTTTATTATGGATAAAGAAGATAATCCGGCACTTGGCATGAGAGCGATAAGGATATGCCTGACAAGAACAGAGATATTTAAAACTCAGCTAAGGGCATTGTACAGAGCCAGTGCATATGGTAACATTAACATAATGTATCCTATGATTGCTAATATGTGGGAAATCGACAGAATAAAAGAGATTGAAAAAGAAGTCAGGGATGAACTTAAGCAGCAGGGAATTGATATAGGAGATGTACAGACTGGCATTATGATAGAAACTCCGGCAGCTGTTATGCTAAGTGATGAGCTGGCTGAAAAAGTAAGAGGAAAACCCTCTCAGGCCGCCTTTCGGCGGCCAGCTCCCCCGAAAGGGGGAGCTTTTGTTGAAAAC
>OGLR01000787.1_pt1 | contig 12586 bp, 10 predicted proteins | sample 1572931 | NCBI WGS metagenome assembly OGLR01 (sample SAMEA2581997, study PRJEB24529) | metagenome | biome: Human gut stool | place: China | collected 2011 | reverse complement strand
GGAGCCGACCGCCGCCTGCGGCGGAAACAGGGAGGCGAGGCTGGGGCAGCGCTCCGCTTTTTCAAAGCCCTGCCAAGGGGCTGCGGAAAAAGCGGCAAGCGCAACTCGTAAGACCCGCCGAATAGTCCGGCGGGGAAAAAAGCCCCTGCGGGGCTTTTTTAGATGCGCGGCTCGCGACATCCACCCGCGCCCACCAAAAAAACCTCAACGTATGCAAGTACGCTGAGGTTTTTGTATTACTGCAAAGCCAGACTTATTGGGCGGGTGGATTCGAACAGCTGCGGCGATGTCGTTGAAGACGGCGCAAAAACAGCCCCGATGGACCGTCAGGTTCACCGGGGCTGCTGCTATACCATGATTTTGTTGACGTTAACATTTTCGTGATGCCGCGAAAACATCACATGTAGACCTTCTGGCTGCGCACCTGCACTTCGATTAAAAGAGCTGCTTCCCCGTGGGGGCTATGCACATGCAGGATATCTGTTTGTGCCGCCGTTACTCTTCCGCTGCAGCTTTGGATTCGTTCACAAAGGCGGCGATCTTATCCACCTGAATTTCGGCAACGGCACGGCCGGTCTCGTAGACGCGGCGCAGCTGGACCGGATCGCGCTCCATGGAGCCGATCTCCAGCGGGATGGGCGGGCGGATGACGAACGCCTTGCCGGTCTGCTCCAGCATGGCAATGTGATCCAGCGTTTCGTTGTAGCGTTCGTGACGGTCGGCAACGGCTTCCACGAAAGCGGGGTAGCGCATGTAGCGTGCCCGGATGACGGGCAGCATCTTGTTCTTCTTTTTCACAAAGCCCTTGGGCTGGGTCAGCACAATGAGGTTGCGTTTGTAGCCGATGGACTCGAAGAACCGCACGGGGATGGAATCGGCAATGCCGCCGTCCAGCAGCTGATAATGGCCGATCTTTACGATCTTGGCCGCCAGCGGCATGGAAGCGGATGCCTGCATCCACTGGATATCCTCGGCATCGCCGGTGCGGCACTTGTGATAGATGGGGTCGCCGGTACGCACATCGGTGCACACCACAAAAAAGTCCATGGGGTTCTCTGCAAATGCCTTTGCGTCGAACACGTCCAGCTTTTCCGGCACGGTGTGGTAGCAGAACTGCTCACTGTACAGGTTGCCGGTGCGCAGCAGGTTGCCGAAGCTTGCGTAGCGCTTATCGTTGCAATACTGGGTGTTGTAGCGGATCACACGGCCGATCTGATGGGACTTGTAGTTGCAGCCGAACACCGCACCGGCCGAAACGCCAATGGCACCATCCAGCACAATGCCATGCTCCATCAATACATCCAGAACACCGGCGGTAAACATGCCGCGCATGGCACCGCCTTCCAGCACAAGACCCGTTTTCATATATGCTCTCCCCTCCTGTGTGCCGGTGCACAGATGCCGGACACACCTTATATTAACTACAGTATACTCGAATCTGTAAAAAGTACAAGAGCGGAAAACCTATAAATTTATCAAGAAAACCTCTTGCCAAAGGAAAGAGCATCCGGTATACTAAGTGAAATAAAAAGAGAAATATGCGCTGCAAACGCATGGGCATGGAAAAGATCAGGTTGGAGGAACTGCTGCACTATGAAGATGCTGGAAGATCGTATTCGCAAAGATGGTATCGTACGCGAGGGCAATGTGCTCAAGGTGGATAGCTTTATCAACCACCAGATGGACATTCCGCTGTTCCGGGAGATGGCAAAGGAGTGGAAGCGCCTGTTTGCAGGCAAGCCCATCAACAAGGTGCTCACCATCGAGGCCAGCGGCATTGGCATTGCAGCCATCGTGGCCAGCGAGTTCAACGTGCCGGTGGTATTTGCCAAAAAGTCCATGAGCATCAATCTGGACTACAACAACTACGAGACCAAGATCCAGTCCTTCACCCACAAAAAGATCTACAATGTGATCGTCTCCAAAAAGTTCCTCACCCCGGAAGACCATGTGCTGATTATTGACGATTTCCTTGCCAACGGCTGTGCCCTGATGGGCCTGCTGGATCTGGCCAAGGAAGCCGGTGCCACAGTGGAGGGCATCGGCATTGCTGTGGAAAAGGGCTTCCAGCAGGGCGGCGAGCTGATCCGCAGCAAGGGCATCCAGCTGGAGAGCCTTGCCATTGTGGAATCCATGAACAGCGAGACCGGCGAGATCAAGTTCCGCGAGCAGCCGCACCAGAACTGAAAACAAGCACTTCAAGACCGCTTCGGCGGTCTTTTTTGCTGCCCGTTTTCAGGCCCCGTCAAAACTATCGCCGTCTGCGGGGAGGTCGGCGGCGGTCTCTGCTGTGGAGGCAGCCGGGGCTTCCGTGGTGCGGGGCACGCCCCTGTACACCAGCGTTTGCTCCAGCACTTCGGCACAGACCGGGGCCGACAGGCTGCCGCCTGCGGTCGTCCAGCTGTGGGGTTCGTCCAAGCACACCAGACACAAAAACTGCGGGTCGTCGATGGGAGCCACGGCCACAAAGCTGGCAATACGGGCTTTTTCGTCGGCGCTGTCCAGCTTCTGGCTGGTGCCGCTCTTGCCGCCCACCCGGTAGCCTTGGATGCGGGCATTGCGCCCGCCGCCGTAGAGCACCACAGCTTCCATCATCTCACGCAGGGTTTCAGAAGTTTCCGGTTTGATCACCTGCCGCCTGCACACCGGCTCTGTGTGCTGCAGAATGCTGCCGTCCGGGTTCAGGATATCGCTGACAAGATAAGGCTGCATCAGCCTGCCGCCGTTCACCACAGCGCACACGGCTGCGGCCATTTCCATATAGGAGATCTTGCTGCTCTGGCCGAAGGCGCAGGAGGCCAGCTCCACCGGCCCCATGCGGTCGGCGGTGTAGTACAGGCTCTTTTTCGGCTCGGCGGGCAGGTCGATGCCGGTGGGCTCCCGCAGGCCGAAGGCGGCAAAATAATCGCAGAAGGCCTCCTTGCCAAGCCGCGCTCCGATCTGGATAAAGCTCTGGTTGCAGGAATTTTCCAGCGCCTGGGTCACGGTCTGGCTGCCGTGGCGCTTGTGGTTGGCGCAGTGGAACCGTGTGCCCGCCACCGAGATGGACTCGCCGCAGTAAAAGGTGGAGTTTTTGCTCACAGCCCCGGTGTCCAGCGCCGCCGCGCAGGTGATGAGCTTGAACACGCTGCCCGGCTCGTACAGGTCGCTGACGGCCTTGTTGCGCCACTGGGTCTGCTGGGCCAGCTGCAGGGCGGCAGCGCGCTCGCTGCCGGTAAGGGCATCCACGGCCTTGCGGGCGGCTGTATCGTAGATCACGCGCGGCTGGTTCGGGTCGTAGGCGGGCGTGGTGGACATGGCCAGCACGGCCCCGGTGTTCACGTCCATCACGATGCCCACGGCGCGCGCCGCCACATGATGCTCCTTGACCGCATAATCCAGCGCGTTTTCAAGGTAATGCTGGATGTTGGCATCGACAGTCAGCCGCAGGCCGCTGCCTTCCAAGGGCACTTTTTCGGTCTCGTAGCTCTGCTCCAGTGTGTAGCCCCAAGCGTTGACGGCGGTGAGCACCACACCATTCTGCCCGGTGAGCACATCGTTATATTTCAGCTCCAGCCCGCTCACACCGGCGTTGTCTACATTGGTAAAGCCCAGCACGCTGGCCAGAAATTCCCCCTCCGGGTACCAGCGCTTGGAGTCCTGATTGATGCGGATGCCGGTGATGCCGTTCTCTTCACAAAAATCCCGCACGCGGTCGGCGGTGTCGCGCTCCACGCGGTAGCGCAAAAGGCAGTCGTTGGAGGTGCGGTCACTGAATTTTTCCAGCAGCTTCGCTTCGTCCAGCTCCAATATTTCCGCAAGGCCCTGCGCGGCAAGGCTGAGCTTTTCCTCCGGCATCTCGCGCGGGGAGGCCCGCAATGTCCAGCAGCTGCTGTTGGCGGCAAGCAGTACACCGTCGGCGCTGTAGATACGGCCCCGGTCGGCAGGCACCACAGTATCGCGCAATTGCTGGCCGAGGGCGCGGTTCGTATACCAGCCGCCCGCAAACAGCTGCAGATACGCCAGCCGCGCGGCAAGCCCCGCAAAGCAGACGCAGCACATCAACGCGGCCACCAGCCGTGCCCGGGCACGGAATGTCCGTTCCGGCAGGGTGCGCAAGGGGCGCGGCTCCGGTTTTGGCATGGCAGGCACCTCCTTCTCTGGGCAAGTGTATGCGCCGGTGTGCCGGGGATATGACTAACCGGCACCGCCGCCGCGTACAATAAAGGAACGGAGGTGATACGGATGCACAAAGCTGCTGCCCATGCAAAGCGCGGCCTGCCGCTGCGGCATCTGCCGGCCATGGACCTGCCGTTTCTGGTGCTGGTGCTCACGCTGGTGGGCTTTGGGCTGGTAATGCTGTACAGTGCCAGCAGCGCGGTGGCGCTGTACCGGCGGGGCGATGCTTTTGCCTACCTGCGGCCGCAGCTGCTGTATGCTGCGCTGGGCATCGGGGCCATGTGGGTGGCAAGCCGGGTGGACTACCATATTTACCACAAGCTGGCATGGCCGCTGCTGGCGCTTTCAATGGTATTGCTGACGGCGGTGCTGTTCATGCCGGAGTACAACGGCTGCAAGCGCTGGCTGGTGCTGCCGGGCCTGGGTACACTGCAGCCCAGCGAGATCGCCAAATTTGCGGTGGTGCTGGTGTTTGCGCATATCATTGCGCTCAACCACGACCGCATGGGCAGCTTTGCGGTGGGGGTGCTGCCCTTTGCACTGGTGCTGGGAGCGGTGGCGGTGCTCATGCTGCTGGAACCGCACCTCTCCGGCACCGTGCTCATTTTGGGCATCGGCGCGGTGCTCATGTTCGTGGGCGGCACCGGCCTCAAGTGGTTCGTGCTGGCCGGGGCGGGCGGTGCAGCGGCCATTGGAGCTGCCATCATCATTATGCCGGACCTTGTGCCCTACGCGGCCAGCCGTCTCAGCTCATGGCTGGATCCCTTTGCCGATCCGCTGGGCGACGGCCACCAGACCATCCAGAGCCTGTATGCCATCGGCTCCGGGGGCGCGGCGGGCCTTGGCCTTGGCAGCAGCCGCCAGAAGCACCTGTTCGTGCCCGAACCGCAGAACGACTTCATCTTTTCCATCCTGTGCGAGGAGCTTGGCTTTGTGGGAGCCTGCGCGGTGATCCTGCTGTTTGCGCTGCTGCTGTGGCGGGGCATCACGCTGGCGGCGCATGCACCGGATCGGTTCGGTGCGCTGCTGGTAGTGGGCTTTGTGGTGCAGGTGGCCCTGCAGGCAGTGCTGAATATGGCAGTAGTCACCAACACCATCCCCAATACCGGCATCAGCCTGCCGTTTTTTTCCTCCGGCGGCACCAGTCTGATGATGCTGCTGGGCGAAATGGGCATCGTGCTGTCGGTGTCCCGCGGGGAGACATAAAACCGGGCGTTCCCTGCCATAAAATGACAGCATCCGCTGCCGGTTCAGCTACAAATAACCGGACAAACAAATGGCACAACTGCAGACAAAATAAACAAAAAGCCTTCGCGCCGCATAGCATGAGGTATCTTTTGCGGAACGGGGGCTTTTTGCATGGGCGGAGATCTTATCATCACAGGCGGCATGCCGCTGAACGGCACAGTACACATCCCGGCAGCCAAAAACAGCGTGCTGCCGCTGCTGGCAGCGGCCCTTTTGTGCAATGGCACGGTGCGTTTTCTGCAGGTGCCGCATCTTGCGGATGTGGACACCAGCGTGGAGCTTTTGCAGGGTGCGGGCTGCACGGCCCGCTGGCAGGGCAGCGACATCACGGTGCAGGGCGTGCCTTCCACCTGCCGCCTTGCGCCGGAAGCCGCCGCGCGGATGCGGGCATCCATTTTGTTCTGCGCACCGCTTCTGGCGCGGCTTGGCCGGGTGGAAACAGTGCTGCCCGGCGGGTGCCGCATTGGTGCAAGGCCGGTGGACCTGCACCTTTCCGGCCTTGCGCAGATGGGCGTGCACTGCCGGGAGGAGGGGGCAAGGCTGATCCTGACAGCGCCTGCCGGGCTGCACGGTGCGGACATCACACTTGGGTTCCCCAGCGTGGGTGCTACCGAGACCCTGCTTCTGGCAGCAGCTGCGGCGCAGGGCGAGACGGTCCTGCGCGGGGCCGCACGAGAACCGGAGATCAGCGATCTGGCAGCATTCCTGAACCGCTGCGGCGGCTGTGTACAGGGCGCGGGCACCAGCACCATCCGGGTGCAGGGCAGACGAATGCTGTATAGCTGCAGCTTTGCGCCCATGGCCGACCGCATCGTGGCATCCACCCTTGCCTGTGCCTGCGCGGCGGCAGGAGGCCGGGTGGAACTGACCGGCTGCAGGCCGGAGACCTATGCACCGCTGCTGGAAATTCTGGCACAAATGGGCTGCAGGGTAGAAACAGGGCCGGAAAGTGCGGTCATTACCCGGCTGGGCGCGCTGCACGGCGCGGGCAGAGTGTTTACCGGGGTATACCCGGCACTGGCAACAGACGCAGCGCCGCTGCTTGCTGCTGCCATGCTTGCCGCCGACAGCGCCAGCAGCATCGAGGATGTGGTGTTTGAGCGGAGATTCGGCTGTGCAGAGGGTTTTGCGGCTTTTGGAGCCGCTGTGCAGGTGCAGGGACGCACACTGGACATCCGGCCGGTGCGGCAGCTGCAGGGCGCGTGTGCACGGGCTGCGGACCTGCGCGGAGGCGCGGCACTGGTGGTGGCCGCGCTGGCGGCAAGGGGACGGAGCCGCATTACCGAAACCGGTTATATCGACCGCGGATATGCCGGTTTTGCACAGATGCTGGCGGAACTTGGTGCCCAAATTGAGCGGGAAATGCCGCGGGAAAGCGCCAGCGAGAAAAAAACACCTTCAAAAAAGCAAAATTGACTTGCATTCAGGGCAAAAAGATGATACGATACAGTTATATAAGTGTAAGCAGATAATTTCTGTGCGCTATGCGCAGTTTTACGATAAAATCCGATGGAGGACAAAGTTATGGCACTCATGCTCGATGAAGAAATGGACGAAAACGTTACGACGATCAAGGTGATCGGCGTGGGCGGCGGCGGCGGCAACGCTGTCAACCGCATGGTCAGCGACGGCCTGCAGGGCGTCGAATTTATCGCAATGAACACCGACCAGCAGGCTCTGGCCAAGAACCACGCTGCCACCAAGGTGCAGCTGGGTTCCAAGCTGACCAAGGGCCGCGGTGCCGGTGCAGACCCCGAGATCGGCCAGCGCGCCGCTGAAGAGAGCAAGGACGAGATCGCAAATGCCCTGAAGGGCTCCCAGATGGTCTTTATCACCGCCGGTATGGGCGGCGGCACCGGCACCGGTGCTGCTCCTGTGGTGGCCGAGGTGGCACACGATCTGGGCATCCTGACCGTGGGCATCGTCACCAAGCCCTTCTCCTTTGAGGGCAAGCGCAAGATGGGTTTGGCCGAGCAGGGCATTGCCAACCTGCTGATGCACGTTGACAGCCTGATCGTCATCCCCAACGAGCGCCTGAAGATGATCAGTCAGGAGAAGATCACCCTGATGAACGCCTTCCAGGCCGCTGATAACGTGCTGCGTCAGGGCGTTGAGTCCATTTCCGCTCTGATCAATGTGCCTGCCTTCATCAACCTGGACTTCGCCGACGTGCGCTCCATCATGAAGGATGCCGGCTACGCCCACATGGGCGTGGGCAGCGCCAAGGGTGCAGGCAAGGCAGAGAACGCCGCCAAGGCTGCGATCTCCTCTCCGCTGCTGGAGACCAGCATTGCCGGTGCACACGGCGTGATCATCAACATCACTTCCAGCCCGGACATCGGTCTGGAGGATGTGGAGACCGCAGCAGGTCTCATTACCCAGAGCGCACATCCCGATGCAAACATCATCTGGGGTACTGCGTTCGACGAGAACCTCTCGGACGAGATGCGTGTGACCGTGGTTGCTACCGGTTTTGACAACAAGAGCGCAAGCGACCTGCGCAGCAGCATCAGCAATGCAATGGGCGGCGCACAGTCCACTCCGTCTGCTGTGTTCAGCAGCGAGACTGCAAGCCCGGCAGCTTCTGCCGCAGGCGGCGCTGCACCGGCACCCACTGCTGAAAAGCCCGTGGAAGAGGACAACAGCGATAATGGCTATTACGACCAGCTGATGGCCATGCTGAACAAGCGCAGATAAAAAGCTGGCCGTCATAAGCAGATCAGGCGTATCGGATGGATCGGAGGGACACCATGGCGCAGGGCAGGCAGCAGAACAATGGTTCGCGGCAGCGCTGTGCCCAGTCTGCCGCGGCAAAGGCTCCGGCAGAGCCGCCCAAGGCGGTGTGTGCCCAGCTGGAGCAGATGAACCGAAAGCTGGCAGCGGCCAGTGCGGAAATTTTGCGCTATCAGACCCGTCTGTTTGCCTGTGAACGGCAGATGGCCGCGCTGCGGCAGGAAAATGCCCAGCTGGAAGCGGCCTGTGAGCAGGCGCGGCAGGAGGCTGAGTGCGCGAGCGCTCATGCAGAGCAGCTACGTCAGGAGCTGGCCCGCCATGCCGAAGCTGTGCGGCCTGTGCCGGTTGCGGCACATACGCCCCCGCAGCCGGAACCATCGGCAGCGCAGAGTCCGCGGCCGGAGCCGGAGGCCGAACAGCCTCCACAGCCCGGGCCAGAGGCTCCGCAGCCTGCTCAGCCGGACTGGAAGCCCCAGACCAGATTGGAGCACCTCTCGGTGGAGCTGATGAACTGGTTCGACGATATGATGGGCGCATGACGGAAAGCTGGATGACCTGCAAAAAGCAGATATGAGTGAAATGAAAAGCTGCTGCAAAGCGCAAAGCTGTTGCAGCAGCTTTTTTTGTGGTCCGGTAGGAAACGGAAGACCCTGCGGCCGGAAGTACAGGAGCGAGGAGCGGTTGAGATGGAACCAAAACAGAAAATACTGATCGTGGATGACTCGGAGATCAACCGCGCCATGCTCAAGGAGATTCTGGGCGAGGGCTACGAATATCTGGAAGCCGAGAACGGCCTGCGCGCGATCGAAATTCTGCGCAGACGCACCGATATCGCGCTGGTGCTGCTGGACCTGATCATGCCGGAAATGGACGGCTTTGATGTGCTGCGGGTGATGCAGTGCTATGCATGGCAGGAGGAAATCCCGGTCATTGTGATCAGCGCGGCAGAGGACACCCGAAGCGTCGAGCGCGCCTATGATATGGGCGTGGCCGATTACATCCGCCGCCCGTTCGAGCGGGTCATGGTGCTGCGCCGGGTGAAGAATGCGCTCATGCTTTACGCAAAGCAGAAGCGCCTTACCCGCCTTGTGACCGATCAGGTGTACGAAAAAGAGCACAACGGTGTGCTGATGATCAGCATTCTGAGCCATGTGGTGGAGTTCCGCAACAGCGAGAGCGGCCTGCATGTGCTGCACATCCGCACCCTGACCGACCTGCTCCTGCATCAGCTGGTGCAGAAGACGGACCGTTACCAGCTGGATGAGAGTGATATCTCGCTGATCAGCACAGCATCGGCGCTGCACGATATCGGCAAAATCATGATCCCGGAAGAAATCCTGAACAAGCCCGGCCGCCTGACCGAGGAAGAGTACGCCACCATCAAGACCCACACCACCGAGGGTGCCAGGATCCTGAAGGGGCTTGCCATTGGGCAGGACGAACCGCTGGTAAAGGTGGCACACGCTATCTGCCGCTGGCACCACGAGCGGTGGGACGGCGGCGGCTACCCGGACAGGCTCAAGGGCGACGAGATCCCCATTGCAGCACAGGTGGTGGCACTGGCCGATGTGTACGACGCACTGACCAGCGAGCGCTGCTATAAGCAGGCCTACAGCCACGAAAAGGCCGTTGACATGATCCTGCACGGCGAGTGCGGCAGCTTCAATCCGCTGCTGATGGAATGCCTGAAAGAATCCTCGGAGTTGCTGCGCACAGAGCTGCAGCGCTCGGAGTATGACCGCGGTTTCCGCCACGAGACCCGCCGCCTTTCGGAGGAGATCCTGCACCGCGAAGCTCTGCCCCGTGAGGATCGTGCCCAGCGCCTGCTGGATCTGGAACGGGAGCGCACCGCTTTTTATGCCGAGCAGCGCGGCGGTATTCAGTTCGATTACGATATACTCAGCGGCAGCGTGACCGTGGTGAACCGCTACGAGGACCCGGTCAACCGAACCCAGAAGCTGGACTTTGATAAGGGCATGGGCCTGACATTTCTCTCCGGCAAGGACCGCCGCAAGCTGCTGGATGCCATTGCAGACGCAACGCCGGAAGAGCCGGATGCCGCATTCTCGGTGCTGATCGCGGTGGATCAGGAATACCGGCTGCACCGGCTGGTGATGCACACCATGTGGAGCCGCGCCGGTGTGCGCCACTGCGTAAGCGTGGTGGGCCAGATCACAGATGACCATGCCCGCCTGCAGGAGCTGATGCTGGGCGATGTGAACAGCGACCAGCCGGAAGCACTGCTGGAACGCCTGAAGGGCATTTTTGACATCGTGCGTCTGGTGGACCCGGAAAGCACCAAGGTGCTGAGCCTGGGCAAGGATGGCCGGCTGACCGAGATGCCCGGCATCTGCCACATGGTGTGGAACAAATCGGGCCGGTGCGAAAACTGCATTTCCAGTAAGGCCCTTGCCCGCAAGGAATCCCTGAACAAGATCGAGTTCAAGGACGATCAGGCTTATTTTGTCATGGCAAAGTATGTGGAAGTGGGTGGACGCGGCTGCGTGCTGGAAATGGTGTCCAAGCTTTCGGACGGACGCTGGCTGGATATGGGCGGCCGCCGGATGCTGCTGGACCGCGGCTCCAACTTTGACCGCAGCGCCTTTGTGGATTCGCTGACCGGGGCATACTCCCGCCAGTACTTCGAGTGCTTCCTTGCGGAGAGCGAACAGGTGGAAGGCGTAGTGATGATCGACGTGGATCACTTCAAGGAGGTCAACGACCGGTTCGGCCATCTGGTGGGTGATAAGGCCCTGCAGAGCGTGGCACAGTCCATCCTGAGCAACCTGCGCCAGACCGATGTGCTGGTGCGCTATGGCGGCGATGAATTCCTGCTGCTGGTGCCGCACATCCGGCCCGGGGAACATGTGATACAGCGCGTGCGGGAGGCTGCGGCCAGTGCCAGAGTGGAAGGCTACCCGGAGCTGGAGCTTTCGGCCAGTGTTGGCGGTGTGTGCGGTGTGCATCCGCTCACCGAGGCCATCCGTCAGGCGGACGCAAAAATGTACCAGAATAAGGCCGAGCGCAAAAATTAAACAAAACAAAGCCCGGACAGGCTGCAGTATCGCACTGCTGTGCCTGTCCGGGTATTTTTGTTTTTTCAGCGCACAGCGCTGGTGCGGTGCTCCATCAGATAGGTGGCTTCCAGATCAGCGATGTGCAGCTTGACGGCAAGGGGATACTTGTCGTAGGCTTCCGAGATGGCAAAGCAGCCGCCCCGGGCCGCATCGTCAAAGCCGCCCATGTGCCAGCGGATGGCAACGGCCTCCTCGACCCGCAGCTTCATGAACCGCTCGATGAGGAATACGCTCTTTTCGCCGTGGCCGTAGGGGAACAGATCCTCCACGCTGTAGCTGGGCACCTTTTCCCACTGGCCGGTGGCTTCGTTTTTCACGTTGCGGGTGCCGGGCTTGTAGTAGTTGGCCTTGCACAGATCGTGCAGCAGTGCACAGATGGCAAAGGTCTCCTCGCTGTCGCCCTCGGTAAAAAAGGTGTCGTGCAGCGCATGGTAGACGTTCAGGCTGTGCATACACAGCCCGCCCTCACAGGCACCGTGGAACCGGGTGGAGGCCGGTGCCGTAAAGAAATCCGTCTTATGGTCCAGCCAGTCCAGCAGCTTTTCGCTGCCCGGGCGGGAGACATACTGATGCCAGATCTGCAAAAACTCCTCGCGGTAGTCCATCTTACAGCTCCAGATCTTCCAGAATGCCCTTGAGGATGGCCAGCTCTTCGCCGCTCAGGGAAATGCCCTTGCCCATGCGGGTGCCGTCCGGGGACCAGTCGCGGATGTCGTACTTGGGTTCGCCTTCGTTCCAGCTGATGAGGTTGAGCTGGCGCTCCCAGCCGCGGGGACGCTCTCCGAGGACTGCGATGCGCTCAACGATCTCGTATTTGATTTCTGCCATGGTGCATTACCTGCCTTTGCTTTGTTTGCTACCATAATAAAAGAAGCGCGCGAAGATTTCAACAGGTAATTGGAAAATAATTTGAAAATTTTGATTTTACTTGCAGGAGCCGGATGTGATATCCGCAAAATGGAACGTCCTGCCAAAGGCTCCCCTGCGAGGGGAGCTGACGCGCGGAGCGTGACGGAGGGGGTCAACCATAAGGCTCCTCTTCCCGCAGGCGAACCAGTTCTTTTACCGCCTCCGGGTCATCCGGTGCGGGCTGGCGGCTGTTTCGCTTCTGCTCCGTGAACAGCCCGGGGGCATACTGCGCCATTACGCCGGGTGTATTTCCTGCCAGAAATTCCTTGGCGTTTTTCTGCATGCAGGTTGCCGGTGTGCCGTCCGTCATGGGGATTGCCTGGATCGGCGGCAGATCCGGTTCCGGCGGCGGCAGCTGCACCTCCGGGCTGTCCGGCTGGCTGGGCAGCGCCCCCAGCGGCGGGCTCACCCGGCTGGATGTGGGGCCGACGTGCTGTAGCTGCTGAAACACTTTCAACGCC
>OGLR01000778.1_pt1 | contig 12763 bp, 9 predicted proteins | sample 1572931 | NCBI WGS metagenome assembly OGLR01 (sample SAMEA2581997, study PRJEB24529) | metagenome | biome: Human gut stool | place: China | collected 2011 | reverse complement strand
GTTTGGTGCATACCGCAGGTACGATTTAAGCAAGCCCCAATTTTTGGCCGTTGCAAACACACATCGTCACCTTACGGGCGCTTTGGTACGCGCCGCCTGTTATGGGACATCAAATTTGATAACATTTGCGTTTGAATATCTGCGGTAAATTCGCTTTGCGTTCGAAATATATAAGGCAGAACGGATTCGCCTGACTGCATTACATCCGCGCCTTGATCGCTGAGATCAGGATATCGCCGGCGACGACGCGGTCCTCGGCGGCGAAGCCGGATTCGAAGTTGTCTGAATACAGAACCTGGCTGCTGGGCGGGAATTCGTCGTCTCCGGCGTAGACCATGAGCTGCATCCGGTAGCCGCCTAAGAAGTCAAACTGGAAGCCCGCGTCGCCGTGCGGGATCGCCAGCGCGCCCATTTTCTCGCAGGCCGCGCGGAATTTTTCCACGCGCGTGCCGAACGTGAACGCCGCCCGCGTCAGAACCCGTCCGGTGTACGGCCCGATATACATCTCGCCCCACGGCATTTCGCGGAACGTCTTGTAGCTGCCGGACGGCTCCGCCGCGCGCCCCTCGAGCAGGAAGCGCAGCAGAAACGTCTGGCACGGCAGGCTTCTGAGCGCGAACGCAGCTTCGTCTTCGGATGAAATGGCATATTTCGGCCACGCGATCTGATACGCCGTACCCAATAACGTCACGGTGAACCGGCCGTTTTCGAACGGCACGCCGCAGCGCGCTGCCGCCTCCTGCGGGTCGAGCGAAGCGAATTTTTCCTCATAATGGGCAAACGGAACTTCTTCCTTGTTGTTCTGTACCTGCATAAAACCTTACTCCTGAATGCTCGACGGGAACAGCTCCCGGCTGGTGTGCGGCAGGAAACACGCCGCGACGAATTCATCCATATATCTGGGATTCGTGGAAAGCTCCATATAGGTCATGTTGGACGCCAGCTCGTCGACCTTGTCGACCGCGCAGTCCGACCGCGCCATGGCGTAGGCGCCCGAGAGGGACGTGTTGCCCAGATACTCGAACAGCTCCCGGTCGATATCCGGCAGCATACCGATGCGCACGGCGTTTTCCATGTTGATGCCGGAGCCGATGCCGCCCGCGACATAGACATGCTCGAGAACGCTCACGTCCATATCGAGCGAGGAGAGCATGGTGTTGATGCCGGAAAAGATCGCTCCCTTGGCGAGGATGAAGGAGTCGATATCCACGCCGGTGATGGAAATTTCGCGGCCGGTCTCACTTTCCTCCGGGAAGGCGAGGATGTAGCGGCCCATGCCGTGGTGGTCGAACTGGACGCGGCGGCCCTCGCGGACAAACTGACCCTTGGCGGAGATGATGGAGGTGCGGTACAGCTCGGCGATCACGTCAATGATGCCGGAGCCGCAGATGCCGACGGGCTTCTGACCCTCCGCGCCGACGATGCGGAGCGTCGGCTCCATGGTGTCGCGGTCGATCTGCACGGCCTCGACGGCGCCGTCCGTGGCACGCATACCGCAGGAAATGTCGCCGCCCTCAAACGCGGGGCCGGCCGAGCATGCGCAGGACATCATGAAGTCCCGGTTGCCGAACACCAGCTCGCCGTTGGTGCCGAGGTCGATGAAGAGCGAAAATTCGTCCTTGTCCCAGATGAGGCTCGTGAACGCGCCTGCGGTGATATCGCCGCCGACATACGAGCCGATGTTCGGGGCCAGCAGGATTTCCGCATCCGGGTTGGCCGGGAAGCCGAGATCCTTGGCCGTCATGCCGCGCCACTGGAAAAACGTCGGGATATACGGCTCCATGCGCACGGGGTTCGCGTCCACGCCCAGAAGCAGATGGTTCATCGTCGTGTTCGAGGCAATGCACACGCGGAACACGCGCGAGACGGGAACGCCCGCCGATTTGCACATCGCCGCGACGAGCGGCAGCAGCGTTTCCTTCAAGATCGCATCCTGCAGCCGCTTGACGCCGCCGGGCTTTCCCTGCTCGACGATGCGGTTGATGACATCCGCACCGTAGCGGATCTGACCGTTGCCCGCAGAGGCTTTCGCCGTCAGCGTGCCGGTCTTCAGATCCATGAGCACGCCCGTGACGGTCGTGGTGCCGATATCGATGGCGCAGCCGTAGAGCGGCGCGTCCTCTTTTTCGGATACGTCCATGATGGTCAGCACGCCGTCCGTCAGCGTGCCGGTGATCTGTACCTTGAAATTGGCCTCGCGCAGCGTTTTTGCAAGCTTTTTGACCGTGTGATAGGTGAGCCTGACCTCTGTGCAGCCGTCGAATGCGTCCTGTGCGAAGCGCGCAAGCCGCTCGGTGTCGGGCATGGTGTCGTCGAGCGTCGGCTCGTCCAGCGTAAGAACCGCCTGCACAAAGTCGTTTGCAAAGTCCACGCCTGCGGCCTGCACGTCCTGCTGCAGCTGGTTGAAGATCGCAATCTCCTCGCCGGAGGACAGGTCTGCCGTCTTCATGCGGCTGTGATAGGCCGAGGCGATATCGGGGACGAGCACGGTGATGTCCCCGGCAGGCTTCGTCGAGCAGCTCAGACGCCAGCCCGCGGCATAGTCCTCGTCGGAGATGTGACCGGTCTGCACGCCGGTGACCTCGCCGGAAACGAGCTTGACGCGGCACTTGCCGCACGAGCCGTTGCCGTTGCAGGGCGCGTCGATGGCGACGTTGGCCGATTTCGCGGCCTCCAGAATGGTGCTGCCGGGCGCGGCGGAGAATTTGACCTCCTGCGCACCGTTTTCGAATTGGAAGGTGATTTCGTACATGCTGTCTGGGTTCCTTTCCGTCAAAAGTGTGGAAACCGCCGCCGGCGGAATACGCGAAGTGCATCTCCGCCGCCCCCTGCGTGGTATTCATGCTCTATACTATAAACAAATCCCGCTCTGCGGTCAAGCCCCGCGCGGGAGCAAAAACTTTTTGTACAATTTTCAGAAACTGTCAAAGAATTGTGCGTCATAGACAAATGCGTCGCGTTTTGCGGTGTGGAAACTATTGATTCATCCAAAGAAGTGTGGTAAGCTGAGGCTGGCAGAATTTGATGCAGCAAACTGACAAGGAGGACGAAAACATGAAAAAATTCATCAACCAGGTCGAGCTTGTAGAGGATCAGATGATCCAGGGCATGGTCAAGGCGTATCCGCAGTATGTGCGCAAGCTGGACTGCGGCAACGTGGTCGTGCGGACGGAAAAGAAGGAAGGGAAGGTCGCGCTGATCTCCGGCGGCGGCTCCGGCCACGAACCGGCGCACGGCGGCTACGTCGGCACGGGTATGCTGGATGCGGCGGTCGCGGGCGCAGTCTTCACCTCGCCCACGCCGGATCAGATCTATGAGGGCATCAAGGCCATCGCGACCGACAAGGGCGTGCTGATGGTCATCAAGAACTATACCGGCGACGTGATGAACTTCGAAATGGCCGGTGAAATGGCGCAGATGGACGACATTAAGGTCGCGCAAGTCGTCGTCGACGACGACGTCGCCGTGGACGGCAGCCTCTATACCGTCGGCCGCCGCGGCGTAGCGGGCACGGTCTTTGTCCACAAGATCGCGGGTGCAAAGGCAGAAGAGGGTGCCGAGCTTGAAGAGGTGCAGCGCGTGGCGCAGAAGGTCATTGACAACGTGCGTACCATGGGCGTCGCCATCCGTCCCTGCACAGTCCCGGCGGCGGGCAAGCCCGGCTTTGAGCTTGGCGAAGACGAGATGGAGGTCGGCATCGGCATCCACGGCGAGCCCGGCACGCACAAGGAAGCGCTCCGCCCGGCGGACGAGATCGTCGATCATATTCTGGACAAGATTCTGGCCGATATCGATTACACCGGCCATGAGGTCGCCGTCATGGTCAACTCCTCCGGCGCAACGCCGCTGATGGAGCTGTTTATCATCAACAATCATGTCGCCGACGTGCTGGCCGCGAAGGGCATCAAGGTCTATAAGACCTTCGTGGGCGAATATATGACGTCGCTTGAAATGGAGGGCTTCTCCGTGTCCCTGCTGCGGCTGGACGATGAGCTGAAGGCCCTTCTGGACGCGCACGCGGACACCATTGCCTTCAAGGCATAACCCCAAACGCAAAGGAGAACTACTATGGTCAATCAGGAACAGGTGCTGGAGATCCTGCACGCCGTCGGCGAAAAGATCTCCGAGGAAAAGCTTTTTCTCACGGAACTCGACAACGTCATCGGCGACGGCGATCACGGCATCAATCTGGCCCGCGGCTTCGCCGAGGTCGAGAAGAAGCGCCCGATGATGGAGGGCAAGGACATCGGCACGATGCTTAAAACTACCGGTATGGCCCTTGTGTCCACGGTCGGCGGAGCCTCCGGCCCGCTCTACGGGACGGCGTTCATGCAGGCAGGCAAAGCGCTTGCCGGAAAGACGGAACTGGATGCGCAGGACCTGGTCACGATCCTGGACGCGTTCGTCGCGGGCGTGCAGCTGCGCGGCAAGTCCGTGGCCGGAGAAAAGACGATGCTGGATGCCATGATCCCCGCGCGTGATGCGGTAAAAGCGGCGCTGGACGCGGGAAAGAGCGCGAAGGAGGCGCTGGTGGACGGCGTGGCCGCTGCGGAGCAGGGCGTCGAGTACACCAAGACCATCATCGCCACCAAAGGCCGCGCAAGCTATCACGGCGAACGCAGTCTCGGCCATCAGGACCCCGGCGCAACGTCGTTCACCACGATGCTGCGCGTCGTGGCCGAGCACGTGTGAGGTGCGGGCCATGGTCGGATTTGTGATCGTTTCGCACAGCGAAACACTGGCAAACGGCGTGGTCGAGCTGACAAAAATGATGGCCGACGGCGTGCCCATCCGTGCCGCCGGCGGTCTGGACGGCGGCGGCTTCGGCACGAAGCGTACCGGCAGCGTCGTTTCCAGCTCCACGACCAGCAGCGGCGTGGTCGCGGCAAGCCAGACGCGCAGCCGGTGCGCGCCGCTTTGCAGCTCCGCTGTCGCGTCCTGCAGGGAAAGCCGCGCGGAATATGCCTGCTCCGGCAGCCCAGCCAGCTCAAACGCCCCGACGGGCAGCTTTGTCGGCGCTGCGCAGGCATACGGCGCGTCAAACAGCGCCTGAAGCTCCGCCCAGCTCTGCTGCCGCACCAACCGGCACATCGTCTGATACGTGAAATCAGGCCGCTTTGTCTGCAGCGCAGGCGTCAGATCCCACAGTCCCGCCAGGTCCATGGAAAACCGCAGCGCGTGCAGCGGCCCCCAGATCAGGCAGCCCATGCCGCCGTTCCCGAGTGGAAGCCCCTCGTCCCACGAGGGAATCGGCCCGTTCAGACAGATATCATGCTTCATATGCGGTCAATAATAGGCCGAAAGGCCAAGCGAAGCGCGGTCAAAGGTCTTTTTACCTTCATTGATGTGATAGGGAAACGGATTGTGATAATAGTTCTCCGGTGGGAATTCCCTGCGAAAGATCAGATAGCGCGTATCCGGAGCAGTCTCAAACGAGAGGATCTTCCCATCCAGTGTAAACGCAGCCTCCGTATGTCCCGTCCGGATGCAGACCGACGCAGTCCACGGCAGGCACACGCGGCACAGCCCGCCGCGCGTGCTCTCCACAGCGATGTAGCGGATATCGCCGTTTGCGCACTCGCTGGTCACGCGGAAGCCATCCTCCACCCAGAGCGTAAACATGGCGGTGCGCGCTTCCGCAAGCGCGGGGAACACATAGATCACGCCGCCGCGGGACTGCAGCAGCAGCTCCAGCGTTCCCGCGAACAGATTCGCTGCCGCTTCAAAATAGCAGTGCAGGAACCACTCCGAGGGGATCTGTGTCCGGTTTCCGAAGGCTTTTTCGTGCATCTGCTCCCACTGGGTCGCGGTGATCTCCCGCGGTAGAATCTGCGGGCGGTCGACGGCCGACCACTGCTGCGCCTGCGTGATATCGGCAAAGTGCATCAGACTGTTTGGGAACAGCTGATAGGACGAAATGAAGTGGTGCCCGCAGCAGCCGAGCTTCCCGATCTGATAGACATCACGGTCAAATACGACGCGCGCCGTATTTCGCATGATCGCAAACAGGCGGCTGCCTGCGTCGTCCAGACCGATCCAGCCGGACGGCCAGACGGGAGCAAGCAGCGCGGCGGGAAACGGCGAGAGCGGATACTCGCCCTGCGCATACTGTACGGGCGCGTGGCTCCACGTCTGTCCGACGCAGAAAATTTCAAGCGCCTCACCATTATGCAGCACAGTCTCCGTTTGCAGCGGCGGCAGGCGATCCAGTACAGCCTGATAGCCCGCCGCGTCCAGATCAAGCGCATATGCGTCGTTGAGCGTCAGCAGCGCATGGAACAGCGCGCGCAGCAGCACCTGATCGACAAGATTCTGTTCGAGATTCCAATAGCTTTCAAAGGCAGTCGAGCCGCCGCGAAGCTGCAAAACACCGCCGCGAAGCTCCAGTAGATTCTGATAAAATTCCGCGCACGCCGTCATGACGGGCAGCGCACGTTCACGCAGGAAGACCTCGTCCGGCTGATAGCGGACGCGGCGATAGAAATCCAGCGCGATCTGCGCGCCGACGCTGAGGTTGCGGACAGTATCCGGTTCGATCGCCTGAAAGCCGTTCAGGTTGGAAATGTCGGAGTAAAACGCACCCTCCACGCCAAAAAGCCGCTTCGCGTCGGCAATCGCGTGCGGGAGCATGCGGAACCGGTAATCCAGATAGTTTTCACACAGTTCGCCGTGTCCGACGGCGTACAGGCCCCAGTAATTCTGCTGGTGGTTCCAATGGTAGAAATGGCCCCAGTTCCGCGCGTCGCGGAACCAGCCCCAGAGCCCGGCAAACGTCAGAGGATTTTTTCCGAGGTTTCCGCAGCCCATCTGGTACAGGTGCAGATAGCAGAGGTTTTCCAAATAGTCGTTCTCCTGCAGATGGAGAAAGCTGCGGCTCCAGAAATCCTGCCAATACCGGCAATGCGTCTGCCATAAAGACGGCGCGTCCTTTGCCGCTGTCAGCGCGGCCAGCGTATTTTCCCGCACAGATGCCTCCGCGCTCGCCCGTGCCGCCAGATATAAGGTCAGGCGGTGACGCTTCTGCTTTGGAAAGCGGCAGCATACCGCGTGACTGTTCAGCTGCTCCGGCTCCCCGCCGCAGGATACGGCCAGCGCCGTGCGGCAGCGGCGAAGTGCCTGCGTGACGAGCAGCGCGTCCCGATTGGCCTCCGCACGGACGCAGTACAGGTTTTTATCGTGGATATCCAGAATCTGCTCATAGTGGTGGAAGAAGCTTGGACTGGGCCATTTATCGATCTGAATTTCCAGTGCAGCCTCCTCGGTCTGCTCAATCTCCAGCTCCAGAACCAGAACATCCGGCTCACGCGGCGCATACAGCTTCCAGCTTGCTTCGGCAAACGGCGTTTTCGCGCGGCCCTCGATGGAGGCGGTCGACAGGATCAGCCGCTGCTCAAACGCTTCGAGATAGACCCAGTCGAAAATTGGAAGCGTAGAGCGGATGCTCAGGTGTCCGCAGGAGACCGGCGCGGTCTGGCGCTCCTCCGCCTCCCATGCCCATGCCTGCATGGCCCCGTCCGGCGCGTAATCCAGCGCGTCGGCGTGGTTGACCGTCAACTCCAAACCGTAGGCGGTCTGGTACAGAAGCCCGCCCGCGTCGCCGGTTCCGACCGGCACGCCGTCATAGGGCCGAAGCGCCGGGCGGCGATAGACCAGATCGTGTCGCCGCAGATAGCGGCACGGAGCGGTCATCGGGCCGTGGTCGTCATAGTGAATGGCCTGATACATATGGATCCTCCCTGCGTCTCAGCCCTTGATGCCGCCGATGTTCGTCCCGCGGAGCAGCTGCTTCTGCCCGATGAGAAACAGCAGAATCGTCGGGATCAGCGCCAGGATCAGCGCCGCGAACAGCGCGCCCCAGTCGGTCGCGTAGCGCTGCTGCTCATAGAGCGTTGCGAGGCCGATAGGCATGGTCTTCTTCGTCTCATCCGTCAGCATGATGAGCGCAACAGGGAATTCGTTCCACGCGCTCATTGCCGTGATCATGCAGACCGTCACAATGCCGGGCTTTGCCATCGGAACGATCACATTGCGAAGAACGCCGAAATTCCCGCAGCCGTCGATCATGGCGGCCTCCTCATAATCCTTTGGAATGGAGCTCATAAAGCCGGAAAGGAGAAAAATTGCAAACGGGAACTGCATCGTCGCGTACAAAACGCCAAGAGCCAGCCGGTTGTTAAGCAGATGCAGATCCTTCATCTGCAGAAACAGCGGGATCATGATATAGGTCGCCTGAATGAAAATCGCCGCCATATACATCCCGAGGATCTGCTTGGAGCCGAAAAAGCGGTACCGTGCCAAACAGTAGGAGCACGGGATCACGCACAGCACGAGCACAACCACGCTGACGCCGACGACAAACAGCGAGTTCCAGATATTGTCCAGCAGATGCGATTTTTCAAATGCGCGCACATAATTATCCCATTCCAGATGGGAGGGCAGCGTACACGCGTCCGCGAGGAATTCCGTATTGGTTTTGAAGGAGGAATAGAGGTTCCAGAGCAGTGGAAAGAGCATCGTAACGGAGATCGCGATCAGAAGAAGCCGCGTGATCCATTTCCATGCCGCCGTTTTTAAAAGGCCCTGTTCGTTGCTTGTCATACATTTACCTCCTCGGAGCCGGAAAGTCTGCGGGAGATCAGGGAAAGAACAATGGAGATCGCAAGGGAGAACACGGAGATCGCCATTGCGTAGCCGAAGTTGCCGTTTACAAAGCCCTGCTCATACATATATTTCAGTAGAACCGTCGACGCGCCGTTCGGCCCGCCGCCGGTCATGACCTGCGAGAGCACAAAGCTCAGCACGAGCGTGCCGGACATGGCCAGAACGAACGTGATGCCGATGATGTTTTTCATCAGGGGAATGGTGATGCTGATGAATTTCCGGGTGCTGGACGCGCCGTCCAGCGTGGCGGCCTCATAGATCTCCGGCGAAATGCCGTCCATGGCCGCGATGTGCATGATCATATAATAGCCCGTGGCCTGCCATACGAGCGCGATGGCAATGCACCAGAGCGCCGTTCTGGAATTGCCTGCCCACGGCAGAACAAATTGTCCGAGACCGATCTTCTTCATCAGCGAGGTCAGCAGGCCCATCGTCGGGTGGAAGACGAACGACCAGATAATTCCCACGACCGTCATGGAAACCAGATTGGGAAAGTAGAGCACTGTCCGGTAAAGGCCGCGCTCGGGCAGCTTGGACTGGTGGATGACAAATGCCAGAATCAGCGCAAGCGCGATCGTCACGACCGGCACAACGGCCAGCAGCTTGAACGTATTTCCGAGCGCCTGCAGAAACGACTTGTCGCGGAACATATACGTATAGTTTTCCAGTGCACAGAATTTGGGGTTCAGGCTGAGCGCGGTGGCGTTCGTAAACGACAGCAGGCAGGCGCGGATCGTCGGGAGGATCGTAAAAAACAGCGTCAGGATCAGCGCCGGAAGTACGCAGACGCAGATAAAGCCGGCCGGATTCCGCCGCCTGCGCGCGGCCTTCCGCATTTTTTTCGGCATATAATACACCTCTTTCTGAAAAGGGCCCCGCTGAGGCTGAACCCAGACTCAGCGGGGCCGGTGATAACGGAGGATCTTCTTTTATCTGGCTGCGTTGACCTCGGCGATGGCTTCTTCCACACCGGCAGCCCACTGCTCAGGCGTCATGGTGCCGTTCATCACATCGGACAGCGGATTGAAGACCATATCGCTGACGGAAACCTTCGTGCCCTCGGGCAGCGCGGCAAAGCCGAACACCATGCTCTTGCCATGCTCATAGACCGCGTTCATGTTGTAAACGCCGGAGGTGAGGTACTCCTTGGCCCATTCGGTCGCGGCCTTCAGCGCGTAGATGCCGCCGGACTTTTCCGCAAACAGCTTGACGGAATCCTCTGTGTAGAGGAAGCGGAGGAATTCCTTCGCCAGCTCGGGGTTCTTCGCTGCGGCGGGGATCGAGAACTGCTCCACGCTGGTCATGACGTAGGGCTGGTCGCCCTTGTTCAGAACCGGTGCGTGCCACAGGCCGAACTCAAAGCCGTCGGCGCGGGGCGCGTCCTTCATTTCGTTTTCCATCCAGTTGCCGTTCGGGATAAACAGCGCCTTGTTCATCATCATGTCCGTCTGCGACTGCGTGTGGTTCAGCGCGACGGTGCCTTCCATCAGATAGCCGTCCGTGGAGATCTTCTGGATGTTCTTGAGAACCTCCAGCACCTCGGGCTTGGAGAAGGAGCCTTCCACATAGTTCTGGATATCCTTGAGCGTATCCAGACCGGCGGCGGAGCCGATTGCCGGCCAGAGGACGGATTCAATGTAGCCGGGGTAAATGCCCTGATAGGTGAACAGCGCGATGCCTTCCGCCTTGGCCAGATCGCCCAGCGCGAAGAAGTCGTCCCAGGTTTCCGGCAGCTCCCAGCCCTTTTCGGCAAAGAGCGTCTTGTTGTAGACAAGGCCCATCGGAGAGGAGTTGAACGGGGCGAGATAAATTTTGCCGTCTCCATAGGGGGAGCACTTGGAGGTCTCCAGAATGCCGTCCTGCACAAGCTCCTTCAGCGGCGTGCCGCCGTCCAGACCCGGCTCATCGAAGAAGTCGGTCAGCTCGAGCAGCGCGTTTTCCTTGATGAGCGAAAGCAGAACGCCGGTCTGGTCGTTGTCGTTCATGGAGATAAAGTCGGGATACTCGCCGGAGACGATCTGCGGACGGATGATATCGCCGATGGTCGGGCTGATCTGCATGTTGACCTTTACGCCGGGGTAGGCCGCTTCGAAGCGCGCGACCATCTCGTTCCAGTAATCAGGGCCGTAGCCGCCCTCGAAAATGGCGATGTTCAGTTCCTTATCTGTCGGCGGGACTTGCCTCTGCCGGGGTTTCCTCGACGGGCGCCTCGTCCGTCTTGGCTTCGGGGGTCGTTTCAGCGGGGGTGGACTGTTCCGGCTGAACCGGAGTCTTGGCCTCCTGCTTTGCGCATCCGGCAAATACGCCGATGAGCAGCAGAGCAGCCAGCAAAATCGCAAGAATCTTTTTCATTGTTACCTCCTGATCTGTTTTCAGGTTCTTGGAACCCTTTGATGGTTTTATTATATCGGCCGAGCTGCGAACCGAACATACAGAAAATTTACAAAAGCCTGAAGGATATTGACTTTTTGCCGAAGATGTGCTTTTTTAGAAATAGATTGGATGGAGGGGACTGCCATGAAAAAATCCGCGGCCCGACGTTTTTCTGTTGTGCGCACACTGCGTCATGTGCGCATCCGATACCGCCTGCTTGCCTCGTTCCTGCTGCTGTCGCTGGTGCCGGCGCTCTGCGTCGGGCTTTACGCCTCCGGCGTCTACGCGCGGGCCATGTCCGGCAAGCTCCGGCAGTCGGCGGAGCAGTCCGCGTATCTGCTGAATGAGAATTTCATCACGGAGCTGAACAAATTCCGCGGCTATCTGAACACCATTTCCGTCACGGACGCAGTGCAGAACGCGCTGTCCGCGCAGCAGGAGGCTGCGTTCACGCTCGACGCCGAAAGCGTGAACGAGATCGCGGACGCGCTGCGGATGATCCCGTTCCAGTCCACCTATCTCAAGAATATCCGCGTGGTCGACCGCGATCACAACATTCTGTACGACCTCGGCTACGACGATATTTCGCGCGAGCGCTTCGCCGAGGTGCTGCGCGTGATCGACGAAACCGCCGGGTATGATTCCCTGCAATATATCCGGACCTTCCGCAACTATGACAAGATCGTGCTGGGCAGAAAAATATACAAATTCGGAAGCGTCGAGCGGCCCATCGGCTACATTCTGGCCTACATCGACGAGAGCTTTGTCAGCGACGCGCTGCTTGCCAACGTTTCGTTCGGCGCAGGCTCCAACGTTATGCTTCTGAATGAAGCCGGTCAGGTCATCTCCTCGCAGGATAAAGCCCTGCTTGGCTCCGGCTATCTGGACAGCGGCACGTTTGCTGAGCTCCGCGCCTCCGCACAGGCCGCTGCCGGTCAGACCGTCTCCGCGCCGATCCTCGCGGGCGGCGTACAGGCGCTTTCGATCTCCGTTTATGACCGTGAGCTGAACAGCTATCTCGTCATTACCATTCCGCAAAGCTATTTTACGGAGGAAACACGGCAGATCAACCGCTCCCTGATTCTGGTCTGCGTCCTGCTGATCGTGCTGAGCCTGCTCTGCACGACGGTCGTATATTCCAGCATCATGCAGCCGATCAACCATATGGTTGCCATGTGCAACATCACGTCGGACGCCGATCTGGATAAATCGATCGACGACCAGAGCAAGGACGAGCTGGGCTTTCTGGCCCGCACCATCGACAATATGATCGCAGAGATGAAGCAGCTGGGCATCCAATACGCCGCGGATCAGCGGCAGAAGCGGAAGCTGGAGCTGGAAATGCTGCAATATCAGATCAATCCGCATTTCCTGTACAATTCCCTGTCTATGATCAATTGGAAAGCCCTTGAGGCAGAGCAGGAAGACATAAGCCGGATCACCCTGTCTCTGTCCACATTCTACAGGACAGCCCTGAACAAAGGAAAAAACATCCTGCTTGTCAAAGATGAGATAGCAAATATCAAGTCGTATCTTGATATCCAGCTTGCTATGCATGACAACAGCTTTGATGTGGTGTACGACATAGATGACAGTATTCTGAAGTATGAAACATTGAATCTGATACTCCAGCCGCTGCTTGAAAATGCGATTTATCATGGCATGGAGGGAATGTATGAGGACGGAGAGATTACCATCCGGATCTATGATAGGGATGGAGATATTGGAA
>OGLR01000776.1_pt1 | contig 12774 bp, 8 predicted proteins | sample 1572931 | NCBI WGS metagenome assembly OGLR01 (sample SAMEA2581997, study PRJEB24529) | metagenome | biome: Human gut stool | place: China | collected 2011 | reverse complement strand
TTGGTCCGTCTATTTTGTCACCAAGCCATAAACTAACTTCCCATGCCTTCATGTTTGTGGATTTATCATCTGTGGTATATGTCTTATCCCAATTTGACAGTCCTTTAAATATTTTTGTTGCTATTTTTAATGCAGACATTTCAGCTCTTGTATAGTTATAACTTGTTTCACCATCTCCGTATTCAGCATTAGCTTTGGTTACAACGATAGGCTTGCTCGTATCAATGTCATAAATGTCATTATAATATGTTGGCCCTTGTATTTGTTTATAACCAATGCTTGTTGGTATTGTAGCTATGTATTTCCAATCTTTGGTCATTAATCCTTCTAAGAATTTATTCATATTATCAAATATTTCTCTACCAATTTCATCACATAACTTTGTCATGAGCAATTTATATGAACTATAATTTGTATAATCAATACCAAATATTGCCCCTACACCTTCATTTGCATAATGCAATGCGGGATCATATTTACCATATCTAATTGCAGAACCAGAGTCTGCACAGTATACAGTACCAGCACTTACGTCTGTGCTCCATGGCGTATACGGGAACTCTGTGTCTGCATCACCAGAAAATGTTTTTTCCTTTAATATTTGTGGTAACAATCCTCCTTTTGGTGAGTATTGCCCTTTTTGTGGCATACCACTTGTTTCGTCTCCTTGCCAAGTTCCATAAGCTAATACTGTATTGTGGGCAAAGAATAAACTAATTATCCAAATAAAGCCTGTTATTATAAGCATTTTATTCAATTTTTTTAAATATTTACTTATCACTTATTCTTTCCCCTTTCTCTATCTTAAAACTTTTTTTCTTATTACATATACACCAGTTCCAATTATAGCTATTATACATATAGTTAAAGTTGTATATATTGCTACTTCACCAGTTTTTATTCCCACCAACACATTAGCATTAGAATAATCATCTTCTTCTAGCACTCTATTCCCTGGTGTTGAATCAATGTCAGTCATTCCATAATTATTAGAAGCTTCATATATTTCTGCAGTATTGCTAAACATTCCAAAACCTTCGCTATTAATATTTTTAGTTAATACCACAGTCAGTTTTTTTGTTTCTCCTGGTTTTATTATTTCGTTTGCAAGGCTTACATTGTATATTGCACCATCTCCGCCTTCATACCAATCTTTATTTAGCTCTGAACTGAACTTAAACTCTTTAGGTATATAGTCAACTATTTTCTTTGCATATCCCTCTATTGCTCCTTCATTTGTTACTTTTATTTCGTATTCTATTATCATAGATGATTGATTCACATATTTAGATTCAAAATCAATTTTTGCAAAATTATTTTCATATTGATGTTCTTCCACTCTTTTGCCATTATTTGTCGTAATTTTCTTAACTATTTTATCCAATTTTAAATCAAATTTTGCTTTTTCTATTAAACCAAAATCTATATTATATATATTTTCTTCTTTTACTAATATATTTTCTGTAACACCCGCAATTCTAGATTTTCCTTCATATACAACAGTCTTATCTATTGCATCCGAGTTCTTAGATTCGTCAATTCCATCTTTTCTATATATTGTTGCACTGTATTTTGAAGATTCATATAAAAATACTATTGTATAGTTTCCTTTATATATATCACTAAAAATATAAGTACCATCGTTTCCACTCCATACAACACAGACTTCGTTTTTTGAATTTGTTACAATATTTCCATTTTCATCTAACAATAATACTGGTACATTCTGAACCTTTGGCTCATAATCATCCTTTATTCCGTTTTTATTAGAATCTATCCACACAGTTCCAATTATTTTCTTTGTTGTTTTTGTATCGTCTTCTCCAGGGTTTGGTTTTATGTTATTCTTATCAAACATTTTTATTAAATGTGTTATAATATTAGTTTCTAATTTTCCAATTTTTTCTTGTTCTATAGTCGCTTTATTGCTTATTACTGTATCTTTGCTTAATGATTTTGCAACAACTTCAATATTAATTATTACTTGTTCTTCTCCTTTTAGCGTAAATGACTTCTGTATTGTACCATTATCGTTTACTTGTACATCTGAATCAGTTGTACCATCTGAATATATAATTTCCAATCTTTTAAATTGTACTTCTTCTGGTAATTTATCAGAAAACATATTTGATTCTAGTGTTATTGCTGATTGATTAACTATTGTAAATATATATTTAAAGTTTTCAGCAGCTGTTATTTCTGCTTTTTCTGGTATATTGCAACTTTGTGTAATCTTTATTCCTGGTTTATTAATTTCAATCGATATATCTGAAATTTTTTCTTTTTCAACATCAGCAGCCATTACATTTCCACTTACTGTTATTTCTTTTTTATATTTTTCTCCGTCAAAATTTTTTATCAAAAATTTAATATTTAATTGTATAGGCTCATTTGAATTTATATCACCCAAATTAATACTTACTATATTATTCTTTTGACTTATATTTTCTTTTGATAATTTATTACCACTTTTATCAGTAATATCATTTATTTCTAATTCATCTGGAATTGTTAATTCCAATTTACCATTTTTTACTGTTTTGTAATAATCATTCAAAGATATTGCTACAATGTATTGAAAAGTTTTTCCCACTTCATATATATCTTCATCATTTAAGCAATCTACAAATGTTGTAAAGTGTACTCTTTTTATGTAATTTGTTACTTTATTTGATTTTACACTTTCATTTTTGTTAAACTTAATTGTTGCCTCAATCTCTACTTTTCCATCATTTATTATCAGTTCTGAACTAAGTGTTGAAAAAGTTATCTTTTTTGCAAATTCTGAATTTGCCTTAATCTTCCCAATATCAATTATCAAAACATTTTTTGTTTCTGTAATGTTTTCATCAAATTCGATCCCCTCTGCTTCCATCTCTTTTATCATTTTTTCATACTCTTCTATTTGTTTCTTTTGTTCTTCCATAGCTTCTCTATATTGTCTCAAATTTTCTTTTTGTTCTTGTTTTTGCTCTTCTGTTAAATCTGGATTATTATCTATATCTTCTTCTTTAAGTTCTGGCTCTTCAAGTATTTCAAACTTTTGACGAGGCATTATTGTTTTTATTCTATATGAATCTCCTTCTTGAGGAATAAATTCTACGTTTTCTGGAATATTTATATTTATAGTTGCATCTTCAGCATCTATCGTTCCAAAATTTTTTATAGATATAGTATAATCTAGACTTTCCCCTGCTTTTATTTCTTTTCCATCATCTAATTTTGGTATTATTTTAGCTTCCAATGTAGCCATTTTGCCTGTATTTATGCCTATTTTAGTAGCAAAAGCCTTATCATCAATTATCACAGTTTCTTTATTGTTTTTAAAATATACTCCATATGTTTCATATGCTGTATTATTGTAATCTAAATTTGCCGGTACTGTTGCAGTATAAGTAAATTTAAATGTATCACCCATTTCCATTGAGTAATCCTTTAATACAATCATATATGATTTTATAGTAGCATAGTCTGTTATTTCTTTCTTCCATAAATTATTAGCATTTGTTAAATCTGTTGTAGCATCACCATTTGTAGAATAATATATTTGAACATTTTCTTCAGGAATACCAGTTATTGTGATTTTTGATGATAACGGAATATCTATTGTTGTACCCATATTTAGCATAGTTGCAATATCCTTATTGTCTTTAAACATCGTTCTTCCTAATACAACCACTTCTTCTAAAGAGTTTTCATAATTATTTATAACATTCATTTCAAATGTTAATTCTTTTTCACTAGATTTAGCTGATATTAATGCCTCTTTTGGTTCTCCATTTATAACTTCTAGCTTTTCATCTCCATTGTAGCCTTTCATACCATTTGTTGTAACTAGTCCTGTTGGGGCTATAAGTTTTAAATTTGTATTATTGCTCGCCTCTGTTTTATTTTCATCGTCATTTTCAGTAAAAACATCTATTTGTGCGTTTGTAGTTGGTGTCAATTTGTTTAATGTTATATCTGTTGTTATTACAACTGTGGCTCCCTGTGCTGATGGATTATTATATCTTGTTTGACTTCCATGTAATGCAGTCTCAATAACTTTTGTTCCATCTTCATTTGTATGTACACTAATATTTTCTAATTTTAATTCTTCGTCAAAAAATATTCTTGCACTTTTTATATTTATTTCTTCTATACCTTGTGGCAAATTAACTTTTATTTTTGGGTTAGTATACATTAAATCATCTGCCCCATCATTTTCCAAAGTTATTTTTAGTTCGATATTATCATTTTTCTCAACAGTTGATAATCTATCATTATTTGTTGTTATGTTTACCTTTTGTGTAGGCTCTTTTAACTGTGTTATATTATCTATGCTTTGATTTACTATATTTATATCCGAATTCTTAGCAACAACATTTAATGAAGATTTTAAGTTTGTAAATTCTTTAATTTCTTCTATGCTATAATCATTATCTTTTTCTATTGCTTTTGTAATTTCAAAATTTAAGCTTCCTTCAGTCTGTGGTTTTGATGTTTCCAATACAATGTTTTCAGTTCTAAATGATGCTAAGTCAATTTTAATTTCATTTTGTTCTGCTTTTGTATCTTTATCAATTGTACTTAAAAGTGTTCCATCTTTAGATTGAATTTCAATCTTACCATCTGCTCCCAATACATTATCAAATTCTTGTTTTGATATTTTTAATTCTTTGTTATAAGTGTTTGCTTTATATTCTTGTTCTTTACTCGTTGTAAACTTATCATCGTTTTGCGAAATTGTAAAAGAATCTATTAAATTTGAATATGCAATGTTTAATGTGTATCTATTTGCGATGTCTGTTTCTCTTTTATTTTCCTCAGCAGTAACTTTGTTGTTATACATGTAACCTTTATATATGTCCTCATTTGTTGGATTTTCAATTATAACTTCTGCAATTTCTCCTAGTTTTTCTTTTTGTTCTTTTTCAACTGTTGCCTTGGCTTTTACTGTAATATCTTTATTGCTATATAATGCAAGTTCAGAATCTAGTTGGTAATTTAATTTTATCGATTTGTCTTTTATGTTTTCATAAACTTTGGCTGAATAAATATATGTAACTATATATGCTTGTGGTTTATTCTTTTGCCATTTTATCTTACCATTCTCTACCTCATTCTTGTCCTCTATTGTTAATTTACCAGTATTTTCATCATAAGTAACACCATTTTTATTAATTTCTTCTGTTGTTTCTTCTGTAGAATTTATTACCGTAACTTTTTCTGGGTATTCTCCTGCAATTTGTGGAGTATTAATATTAATTTTTGTATTTTTTACAGGCAATACATCATCTTTTACATTTGATGTTATTTTTCCCTGAACAATTAAATTGCTTTCATTTTCTGTTACATATGGAATATATTTTGTTACTTCATAATTTAAATTTGCTTCTATATTTTTTGCTATCCACTCTGTGTGAATAACTATTTCTTGTTCAACTTTAATTTCTTTCAAGTTTGTATTAACGAATGTACATGTAAGTTTTATGTGATTATCCTTGTTAAAATTATCTTCGCTTACTTCTTCTTTATTTATTGGGGTAATTATTATTTGTTCAGCAATTTTCTCTTTGCTGGTCATTTGACCAAAGGTTATCTTTTTATTTTCTGCGTCAAAGTTTTGCACTTTATCAGATTTATTTACTTGAGATATTTCAAAATTTGTATTCGATAAGTCTATTGTTGCCTCTTTTATATACCCATCTTTTTTCAAAGATAGTGCAATATTTATTTTTTCATCGTTTTTATTCTGGTCTATTATTGCGCCATGCTTGCCATTTTCATATTGCACATCAAAATTTACACTACCATCTTTTGATGTAGTGTTTTGGCTTTCCAATTCATTTTCACTTAAAAATAATTCCGCAGAATAGCTTACCACCGGCCATGAAATTGAACCCAAGATAATTACAACTAACATTACGGCTATAAACTTAGATAATCTTACTTGCATTTTGCTCCCCCTATTTTCCCTGAATTATTTATATTTATTATTACATTTTTAATTTAGGTTTTGCAATGGGTATTTTTCCCTTACTATTAATGTAACTAAAATTCGCTTGCGGAAGGGGTTATAAGCACTTTTATTAAATTTTTATTACATTTTTTATTTGCTGTGTTTTTTGAAATATGCATATTTTTCATATAATGTCGAATAAAGGCTTATTTTTCAACATTCTTGCGACTCATTCCTATATTATGTGAATTGTAGCAATATTCTTATCATGTTGATTTCCCTAAGGTTATTCTTATTTTTCATTTTTTTATTTTTTTGGAATATATTTAGAATAAAAATCATACAATATAATATGGAAAAAATAAAAAATTTTATTGACAAGTATCTATATAAGTTGTATAATAAAAAAAGTTCAGACATCGCGGGGTGGAGCAGTTGGTAGCTCGTTGGGCTCATAACCCAAAGGTCGGTAGTTCGAGTCTATCCCCCGCAACCAAATATAGCAAGCTTTTGAGAGCTTGCTAATTTTTTTGTTTTAAAGTTGTTCATTCTATTATTATAGTTAAAAAAATTTACCCAAAATCTAGGCATTCCTCTTACTAGATTTTGGGTATTTAATATAATTTGTTATATAGTTTTCTTATCAAGTCTCCATATTCACTTTATTATTTTAAGTTCCAAGCTCTCTTAGAATATATAATTTCCCTTGTTTCTATTTTACCGCTCTGGACTCGTTTAGCGAGAGTATAAACTTAAGTGTGTAAAATCAAAAGAAATTTTGATTATGCACACTTTTTTTGTGCAGGAAAGAAGAAAACATGAATATGAGAAAAATAAGTATTAATGAATTTAAAAAAAGGAGATTTGAAAGGAGTTATATATCGGTATACATTGTAATAAGATCAATATCAGTAGAAAATGAACAAGAAATAGAAGTAAAAAATTTATGTGTAATATATGGATTTACAGCATTAGGAGTCAGGAGGATAATAGCAATATATTTTGAAAATACAAATGATAATAGATTTTGGTTAGGAGTATTTGAAGATTTAAAAGCAAGAAATCTTCAAAATATAATGTTTCTTGTAACACCGCAAAATAAAAATATTGAAAGATGTGCAAAAATTATATATAATAACATCGAAATAATAAGATCCCCAGAAGATATAATGTCAGCAATAGATAGATATTTTGCGACCAAAACATCAAGAACATTAGAAATACAGTTAAAAAATCTAATATTAGCAGAAGACATAGAAAAATGTGAAGAGAATATAGAATTATTTAAACAACAATATTTGCACAACCGATTAGTCTTGGAAGTATTTAAAAGACAAGAAGATGATATAGAAAAATTGTATAAATATAATTACGATATAAGAAAATTATTATATCAATATTATGCAATAAGAGAAATCAAGAGACATATAAACAGATTAAATGAAAGACAACCATTGCAAGAAAACATAGATGACGTAATAGAACATTTTACAGAATACATAAGTTCATTTGAAAGAGGCTTAACATATTCAAAAAAAGGCTGGGTAAGGCTTATGAATATACTTTATGAGATATATCCAAAGAAAATGGAGGAATATTTATAATGAAAAGAAATACTAAAAAATTAGATTCCAAAGATCCAAGATATATGACAGAAGAACAAGAGCAAATAGTAAATTTAATACTTAGTAATAATGAATTAAAAAGTGGAAAAGATGTATCAAATATATTTAATGAACTTAGAGGAAAAGTAATACAGAGATTATTAGATGCAGAAATGGAAGAATTCTTAGGATATGATAAAAGTAAGCATGGAGAAAAAGAAAATAAAAACAGAAGAAACGGATATACATCAAAAGTCAAGAAAGTAAAAACAGATACAGGAGAAATAACAATATGTCCCCCAAGAGATAGAGACGGAAAATTCGAACCACAAATAGTAAAAAAGAGACAAAGAGTATTAGAAGGATTTGATGAGGTAGCAATGTATGCCAAAGGAATGAGCTTAAAAGATATAAGCGAAATGATACAACATATATACAAGGTAGAGCTTAGCATAGAAACAATAAGTAAATTAACATCATCAGTAAGTGAAGAAGTACAGAAATGGCAAGAAAGACCATTAGAGAAATTTTATCCATTTATATACGTAGATTGTTTATATGCACCAGTGAAAAGAGATTTAATAAGTGAAAAAGTAGCAATATATGTAATGCTTGGGATAAACAAAGACGGCAAAAAAGATGTATTAGGAATATGGATAAATGAAAATGAATCAGCAACATTTTGGACAGAAGTATTTGAGGAAATAAAAGCAAGAGAAGTCGAAGAAATATTATTTATATCATTAGATGGATTAAGTGGACTTTCAGAAGCAATAGAGAAAATATATCCAAAAGCAAAAACGCAAAGATGTATTGTTCATATAGTGAGAAACATATATGGAATATTAGACAAGAAGAAATCAAAAGAAATAATAGGAGATTTAAAGAAAATATACACGGCAAGTAACGGAAACAATGCAAAATTAGAATATGAAAACTTTATCGAAAAATATAAGTCAAACGAGAAGTTAATAAAAAAATTAAATAGTGTTATAGAACATATATTTAATATATTCGAATATCCAGTAGAAATAAGAAAAATAATATATACAACAAATCCAATAGAAAGCTTAAATAGTAGTTTAAGAAAAGTAACCAGAGGAAAAGGCTCATTTATAAGTAAAGAAGCACTATTAAAAGTATTGTACTTAAGAATAAAAGACTTGGAAAAAAGCTGGTCAAAAGGAACAAGAAACTGGGATAATGTAAAACACCAATTAATTGAATTATACGGTGAAAGGGTATTAAAATATTATTTTAATACATAAAAATATATACAATAATACAAATTTGTTATATTATTGTATATATCTAAAATTAATTATAAAAATATGATTTTACACAGTTAAAATTAAACACTCTGGCTCTCCTACCAAAGTGAGAGACGAAAACCAATAGTGTCGTTGGCACTGTGCGTATAGGTGATATAGCGGTAGGCTGCTAGAGGGTATGAACCACTGACGTCATACTTTCCCCCTCGACCCGCACAAGGACGACTATCATCGGAAGTTTTCTCTAACGTCCACTCAGATACATTTCCAGCCACATCATAGATATTCATTACTTTATTTTTCTCTGATGTTCCTGTTGTTACTAATATTCCGTTTCCAGCAGATTGAGCGAGCTTATTTCTACTTGAATCTACAAAATTTGTAGTTGATTTTGTTGATGGATTCCATGTTGAACTTAATGAATAGCTTGAATATACAGCATATTTTCCAGTCTGACTTAATTGGAATGTTGAATCCATGTAATTTCCTATTGTTGTACTATTTTTTGTTAAAATATCTGTTGATATAATTTTTAATGTATCTTTACTCATAAATGCTAGCACTAAATCCCATTGTACTCCAAACATTAAACTACTTGTCTTTGTTCCTGAATTTACATTACTTGCTAAATTTTGTGCTTGTGTTCTTGTTACACATGTGTATGGATATGCATCTGCTTTTGTTACTGGTGCTGTACTTGGCATAGTATATTTTCCATCTGAATTTTTGTCTGTATTACTTGTTCTATTCGTTCCTGTTGTTTCTATTCCTGCTTCGTATCTTCCTACATAAAAGCCTCCATTTTCATATACACTTTTTAACATACTGTTTTTAAAATTATTATATGCTGTTGCATCTGCAAACCAACCTACATTGTCGGTATCAGCATAATATACATCTGAAAAATCTGTGTCATCTCTATATGTTGCTGTGTACTGTTGCAAACAATATTCTATATTTGCATAATCTGTACTTGATGAAGGCTTTTTTGCATTATTTGAATTATAGGCTACATTGTTATACAAGCTCTTTGGCACTACTACCCACACATATTCATTTCCATTTGCATCTTTTATTACTAATCCTGTATCTACGCTTGTACTTGTATCATAATGAAAATCATCACTTGGTAAATATGGAACTGTCTCAGGTTCTGTCTTTCCTCCATTTCCAGTACTTCCATTTATTTTTTCTTCTAACTGCTGTGCTAGTTCGTTCATTCCAATCAAATCATTTTGGCTTGCTTCTGCAGATTTCCTTTGGGCTTCTTTTGCTTTTGCTATTATCCCATTGTCGCCTAAAACTAAGTTAATACTTACTCCTGCAAGAATTAACAAAACTACTATCGTAACGACTAACGCAACTAGGGTTATACCCTTATTCTTTTTCATATCGTTTTCCTCCTCGTATAATAGTTTTATAAAATTTATTTTCATAAATTATAAACATATTACTTTTTATTACTTATGTACTTTTTATTATTTTCAACTGTTCCTTATGTTTTTATTCATAAACTTCATATTTTGTTTATTTTTCTTTTTAAAATTTCTTATTTTAAGAATTTTGTTTTTAGTTGAATTTAATTTTTAATTTTTTTCTTAATTGCATTTCTATTAATTCAATTAAGTGCTTTTTTACTATAAAATTTTCTTTTCGTACATACATCTACCACGTATATATTTGTTGCATTAATCGTATTTATTTCTATATACGTTATAGATATAAATACTTCACCTAGATGATATCATTATTTTCACACCAGTGCAATAGTTTTTTCTTCTTTTTTCAAATTTGTCGTTTTTGGTCGAATTGCATTATTTTTTCATTTTCTTTTCTGGTCTATTTTTCCCTTTTTATAATATATTTATTACTAGATTTTATTTAGGGGGGTTGTTTTGGTTAGTGTTAGTGCTTCTTCTAAAAAAGTTAAAACTCGTTTTGCTGTTTTTTCTATAAAAAAATATATTCTGCCTGCTACATTTGTTTTGTTTGTTATTGGCCTTGTTACCTTTTCTAGCAGTAATCTAACTGCAGCAAAATCTGGTTTAAAGCTGTGGGCTAATAATGTTGTACCAAGCCTCTTCCCTTTTTTTATTGCAACTAATCTTTTATCTCACACTAATATAATAAATTATATTAGCAAGAAATGTAACAAATTTATGCGACCAATTTTCAATGTGCCCGGAGAATCTGCATACGCTTTTGTTTTAGGGCTTATTAGTGGCTACCCTATGGGTGCTAAAATTGTTACAGATTTGCGCACCAACAATAATTGCACTAAAGATGAAGGCGAACGAATGCTTTGTTTTACAAATAATTCTGGTCCTCTCTTTATAATTGGAACAGTACGGAATTTCTATGTTTTCCAATTCTAATATTGGCTTGCTTTTATTTATTACACATACACTCTCAGCTATAACTGTTGGAATTTTATTAGGACAATTAGCACGTTTAAAGCATAAATTTAAAAATAATATCTTTGAACACTCGTATAATTCATCAACTAATGAATTGTGTACATTTAGCAATTTAGGAAGCATACTTTCTAATGCAATACTAGAATCTAGCAAAACAATTATAATGATTGGTGGGTTTGTAGTAATCTTTTCTGTAATAATTTCTATTTTAGGAAACAGCAAAATTTTAGAAATATTTTCATACTTATTATACATACCATTAAAGCTCTTAAATATAGATTTATCATTTGCAAAACCAATCATCTCTGGAATTATAGAACTTACTAATGGAGTATTGCTTGTAAGCTCAGTTACAAGTAAAGCCCTTTCTTCTAATATCATCATTTGTGCATTTTTACTAGGGTTTGGCGGAATATCAGTATTACTTCAGGTTTTAAGCATAACATCAAAATCAGATTTATCTATAAAAAAATACATTTACGGAAAACTTTTACAAGGAATTATTGCAGCAATTTACACATATATTTTAATAAACCTAATACCAATCTTTTTCTTAAACTTGTAATTAATTTATTGCTTATTATGGCTATTACTCTACATTATTACTTAGTTACTAAAAAACACCTAATTACAACCTTGTTTGATAAAAAATACATCTATTTTAATATTAACTTGAGTATATCTTTTTCTTATTGGTTTATGGGTAAAACCTTAAAAAACCTAAATACATTATAAGGAATTAATTCTATGGATAAGAATGTTGACTATAATTATTACGGAATGCCTCCATTTTCTGGGCCAAACATGTACGACATGAACGCAGACCCAACAATGGACTCAAATGCTATGTTTAATCCACTTATGCAATACGAGCAAGCCTACATGTATTATCGTTATTTGAGTATGCAAATGGAATACAAAATAAAATGCAAGGAATATGAAAAATTAACATCTAAATCTGATTTTTCGCGAGATTCTGGAAGAAAAGTAGAATAATTATTGATTTAAGCCAAATTATATGATATAATGTATGTGGAATAATTTTAATTAACGAATCGGAGGTGTGCTTCTTAACACTATAGTTAAGAGCAAATTATAATGGAAAAAACTAGAAACTCAGTAATAGATTTATTTAAAAATTTTTGTCGTGTAATTAGCAAATTCGTAAATGTAATTAGCAAATTCGTAAATGGTGGCGAAGTTTATGATGTTAAATTAACTGGCGCACTTGCAAAAGATCCTATGGAAGCTTTAAAAGAATATGAAGCTTCTGTTAAATCTGTAGAAGAACCGGTACAAGCTAAAACTAAAGCTAGAACTCAAAATCGCGAAAAAGTACAAACACGCGAAGCATCTGCTGTAAAGCGTACAACAAGAGCTACTAGAAAAGAACCAACAGTAAAAATTGTAGACGATGACGAACGCGAAATGTAATATTCTAAGCATAAAAAATTTATATATTTATTGAAATTTAATAAGAGTATTTATAAAAATGCATGCAGATATTTATTAAAAACTGTTTTACAAATTAAAAATATTGT
>OGLR01000775.1_pt1 | contig 12775 bp, 17 predicted proteins | sample 1572931 | NCBI WGS metagenome assembly OGLR01 (sample SAMEA2581997, study PRJEB24529) | metagenome | biome: Human gut stool | place: China | collected 2011 | reverse complement strand
TGCAAAGACAGCTAGAGATATAATTGAAAGAGCAAATGTTAGTAAACATTCACCATTTAAGAAAGTGAGGTGACTAATAATGAACAATGATATTATAATATTGGATGATATAATATATTATCGGGTTTATTATCATGGTGAAATTGAAAATATACTAGACGCAATAGTATATGGTTATGAATTTGTAATTTCAAATGGAAAAATATATATGGCTAAATTAGCATAAAAAATTAAAATTTTTGTTGACAAAATAACCGTTATATGATACTATAATATTTGAAGGGAGGTGTATAATTATGATTAGAAAAAAACTCATTTATACAGTCATTACAGTTTTAACAACTAACGTAAAGACGTATGAAACAAAAGAATTAAAGTTGCAGTTTTTAGGAAAATCTTCTGACAGAAAAATAAAAAAAGCAATCAAAGATTTTTCAGATGAAATTGTAAAAGTTGTACAAGTCATTGACACGGACGAAATAGAAGTCGTTAGAGAGATGTCTATTGATGACTTTATTGAACACAGCAAAATTGTAGACGATTAGAAAGTAGCCGGAAAAAATATCAAAAAAGAAAGAGGTAAAAAATATGGAAAACAAATACAAGGTAGTTATTGCAGAAGTGACAGAGGGTAAAGAATTAAATTTTAGAGAACGTGCAAGACTGGTGAAGTTAGCCGGAGAAAAGAAAATTGATAAAGAACTTGCATTTTCAGAAGATAAAAAACTAACAATTAAACCGGATTATTATGCAGTTTTAGAAGTACATAATCCATCAGCAGAAAACGAGGACTATTCCATTCTTTGTTTTGTGTGTGGTGACGAACTCTATACATCATCATCCGAAACATTAAAAGATAGCTATTTAGAGTTGTTAGAATTGGCAAAAGAAAGCAATGAAAGTTTAGACTTTCCTATTGAGATTTATGGCGTACCATCAAAAAACTATTCGGGAAGAGAGTTTTTCACGTGTACCATTGCATAAGCATATAAAAATGTTTCACGTGAAACATTGGAATAAAAAAAGGGGGTGAAAAAAGAGGAATGAGAAAAAATTTTTTTCATTCCTCTTTTTATTATGACAAATAATCAAGCGTTATATCAAAAAGAGATAGACAGAATCATGTCGGGAGTTTATAAGGCAAAGGGTAGGGGTTGGAACATTCCAAAAGGTTTTAAGATTGAAAGACCAAAATATATTTCGCAAAAAATGTTAAAAGAGATACAACAATCCAAACCAAAGGATTATTACAAAGAGTTTGGACGTTCTGAATTTTCAATTATTGACGAAATAGCAAACAAAATTGAAAGCTTAACAAGACGGAACGGAGCACCTCTAATATTAAATTCATTGGATGAAATAAAACGCATTTTGTTAGATACACTGTATGACAATTATAACTTTGATGAAAAAGAATATATAAAATATTTAAAAGAACCAAACACAGTAGAACGTTTAAACAGAGATTTTGACGATATAGAACAAGAAAGTGATGACGTAAAAGTCCAAAAGTCATTTACAGACGCATATTTGATTTTAAATATGGGCGATATGGGTGGCGAAATAAACCGAACAATTAACAAACTAGAAAGTATGATGTTATGAAAGTTTTAAAAAAAAATATTTATGTTGCTGATTTTGAAACTACAGTATATGACGGACAGCAAAAAACAGAAGTATGGAGTTGTTGCGTTTGTCGAATATTTGAAGATATACCGTTAATTTTTGGCAACATATTAGACGGTATGCAATATTTTGAAAGAGAAGCAAAAACAAAAAACATTATAGTTTATTATCACAATTTAAAGTTTGACGGAAACTTTATAATGTACTATTTATTATCACATTCTGAAAAATATAAGCAGGGTATACGTTACGAGTTTTCAGAAGATGGCAAAGCTATTCCAGTTTTCAAAAAAGACAAAGAATTGCAAAACGGTGAATACACTTATTTGATATCTAATAAAATGGTGCAATGGTATAGCTTGAAGCTTAAAATAAATGATCATATCATTGAGTTTAGAGACAGCTTAAAGCTATTACCTTTTTCATTGGCAGATATCGGAAAAAGTTTTGACACTAAGCATAAAAAACTAGAAATGGACTACAATAATCATTTTGCACCAAATTGCGAAATAACAGCAGAAGAACGACGATACATTGTAAATGACGTTTTGTGCTTAAAAGAAGCCATAGAAATTATGGTTAATCAAAATCATTTAAAACTGACAATAGGTGCTTGCTGTATGAATGAATTTAAAAATATAGCGTTCGACCCTTTTTTGACTTATGATAAGATGTTTCCACAATTAGACGAAATTAAAACACCGTTAGAAGATTTTGAAAACGCATATGAATACATACATAAATCATATCGGGGGGGTTGGGTTTATGTCAATCCACGGAAAGCAAATAAGGTAATAAAAAAAGGATTAACTGGTGACGTAAACTCTCTTTATCCGTCTGTAATGCATTCAGATAGTGGTAACGCTTATCCAGTAGGTGTTCCGACTTTTTGGATTGGTAACATGATACCCGAAGAAGCACAACGAAAAGATAGATATTTCTTTGTGCGTTTTAAATGCCGTTTTAAATTAAAACAGAATCATTTACCTTTTGTACAAGTAAAAGACAGCTTTATATATAGAAGTACAGATATGCTAACAACTAGCGATTTTTATGACAGAAAGTCAAAAAAATATACTAGATATTATAGAGAAAAAGAGACTGGAAAAGTAAAAGATACATTTGTGACTATGACTATGACTTGTACCGATTATAAACGTTTTTTAGAATATTATAACGTTTATGACTTTGAAATATTAGACGGTTGTTGGTTTTATACCATAAAAGGTATTTTTGATTCGTATATAAATAAATATAAAAAGATAAAAATGAATAGCACTGGTGCAATCAGAACGCTTGCAAAGCTTTATCTTAATAATTTGTATGGGAAGCTTGCGACTGGTAAAGATAGCTCATATAAAATAGCTTATTTAGATGATGAAACAAAAAGTGTACAGTTTGAAACTGTAGCTGAAAATAAAAAGCGTTGTGGGTATATAGCGTGTGGTTCAGCAGTTACAAGTTATGCTAGAGATTTTGAAATACGCTCGGCACAAGCTAATTTTGATATTTTTATTTATGGTGATACGGATAGTATTCATTGTGAGGGGGATGTTATAAAAGGGATTCGGATACACGATTCTGATTTTAACGCATGGAAAATAGAAAACAGATGGGTTGATGGATATTTTGTGCGAGCAAAAACATACATAGAATATTGTACGCATAAAGACGAAAAAAAATGTGAGCCTTATTTTAATGTGAAGTGTGCAGGAATGCCCGAGCGTTGTAAAAATCTTTTTATAGCTTCCATGACACATAAAAAAGAAGATATCGAAAAATTAGGAAAAATGGACGATAACGAAAAGAAATTTATTAGTAAAAAGAGGTGCATTTATGATTTTAATGTTGGTTTAAAAGTACCCTCAAAGCTTTTTCAAAAAAGAATCGAGGGGGGTGTACTTTTAGTAAAAGGTGATTACGAAATGCACGAAAGATATTGACAAAAAATATACAAAACGATATAATAAAAAAGAGGTGAAAAAAAAATGAGCAACGAAAAATATTATAATGGTAATAAACTTTTAAATATGCTTGATATAAACAAAAACAAACCCGAAATTTTGATATCAAATACAAATAGAAGTGCAGGCAAAACTACATATTATACTAAATATATGATAAAAAGATTCTTTAAGAAAAAAGAAATGTTTGGTTTTATTGTGCGTAATAAAAATGAAATATATGACTATTGGCAGGGAGCTTTTTCATCAGTCGCATCACTTTATTATGAAGATTACGAAGTAATGCAAAAGAATCAAAAAGATTTGCTTTTTTCTACATTATTTATAAGAAAAAAAGGTTATGATGAATGGATTAAATGCGGATATATTTTTCAGCTAAAAAACGTAGACGCATTAAAAAAATTCAGTAATCTTTTTTCAAGGGTGTGTAGTGTTTTGTTTGACGAGTTCCAAACTGAAAGCAATACCTATTTACAAAATGAAATAAAAAATTTTTTATCTTTAAAAACCTCAATAGGTAGAGGTAACGGAACACAAAGCAGAATTGTTAGATTTATACTTTGTTCAAATTCATGCAGTCTAATCAATCCGTATTTTGTAGAGTTAGGCATATCTAACAGAATTAAAAAAAATGCGAAATATATACGTGGTAATGGGTGGGTTTTAGAACGAATAACAAACGAATCAGCAAAATCAGCACAAGAAAATTCTATATTTAATAAAGCATTTTGTAATAATTCCTATTTATCATTCGCGAATGAAAACGTTTACTTAGATGACAAAATTTTTATAGAACAAATGACAGGCAAAAATAGATACATTTGCACAATCAAAACAGAAAATGCGTTGTATTGCGTAAGATATTTTTATGAAAAAAACATATATTATGTTGACGACAGCGTAGATATAGACTATCCAATACGGTTAGTATCTTCTAAAAATTTGCATGACGTGGATTTTATCCTTGACAAAAACACAAGACTTATGATATTATCTTTAAAGGGAATCTTTGAACGTGGTTTGTTTCGTTTTAAAGATTTAATTGCAAAAAATGCTGTAATTGATATGCTTAGTTAAGGTATCAACGGAAGTTATTATGTTGTTTGATATTGATAAGTATTAGGAACGTTGAAAAATACGACTTACAATATAGCTTGATAGTCCAGTTAGGCAAAAGCAACAACTTCCGTGTGGATATATTGCGTATATTATTTTTTCAATAAAAGTGATATACGCAATTAAAAAAGATATTTTTGAACGCTTAAAAGTGTTCATTTATATAAAAATAAAAAGAATGTTTCACGTGAAACATTTTATAAAAAAAGGTGGTGAAAAAAATGGTAAAAGATATTACTACGATTATTACTACGTTAGGCTTTCCGATTGCACTTTGCTTAATGCTTCTTTGGTATATCAAAGACTTGACAGAAAAGCACAAATCGGAGACAGACAGCTTTGTGGGGGCTTTAAATGCAAACACTATAGCAATTCAGAAGTTAGCCGATAATCTTGAAAAAAAGGAGTGATAAAAAATGAGCAAATCAAAGTATGATATTACGATTCATGCCGGGCATAACACACCACATAAAAATGGGTGTGGTGCTGTAGGAATTTTGGACGAAAGTGAATATACTCGAAAAGTGTTAAAAGAGGTAAAAAAGAAGTTAAAAAAGCATAAGATAACTTTTAATGATATCACAGTTGAAAACGCAAAAGGTGCTATTGACGTGTTGAAAAAATTAAAAGAAAGAGAAAACAAGTGCCTAAAAAAGATTAACATTTCACTTCATTTAAACTGTTTCAACAAAACAGCAAACGGAACAGAAGTTCTTTACAGGGCAAAAAAACCTAATACACGGAAGTATTATTCGTCAATGAAAAAAGCAGGAATTAAAAAGAGAGAAGATGTAAAGAGAACAAACCTTTACATAATGAATCAGTTTAATGCCCCAACTTTTTTGATTGAATTAGGCTTTTGCGATAACAAGAACGACTGCAAAGCGTTAGAAAAAAACATTGGAAAAGTGGCTAGTGCTGTTACATGGTTCATAATCAAAAATTTAAAGGAGGTTAAAAAATGGCAGTAAAAAGCGTAGAAGAAATTGTTGCAGAAGTGAAAGAAGTTGTCGGTGATAGAACGGATGACACAGTAATTGAGTTGTTGGAAGATATTACAGACAGCGTGGGTAATGACAAAGGTTTTACACAAGAAGATATCGACAACGCAGTTTCCGAAACGGAAAAAAAATGGCGTGAAAAGTATATTGCACGTTTTTCCGGGAAAAAAGTTGATGAGGTGGAAGAAGAGGAAGAAGAGAAAGAAGATGAATATATCCCATCGCTTGATGACTTGTTAAAAGAAGATAAAAAGGAGGAAGATTAAAAATGCCAACTAAACCGTTAAAAAACCCAAAAATTGCCACTAGCACGACACGAGAAATTTTAAACGCTATCCGTGAAAGTGCGTCACAGAATTATAAAAATTACGTGCCAGTCCTTTTAGATGGTGACGATATCAAAAAAATTGGAAACATCTTAATGGATAACGTTACATTGAAAAATGAGTTTTTACAGACGCTTGTAAACAGAATTGCGTATGTAATTACAACGTCAAAATCATACAAAAATCCTTTAGCCATTTTCAAAAAAGGTAAAATGGATTATGGTGAAACTATTGAGGAGATTTTTGTAAATATAGCAAAGCCTTTTAAGTATGACGTTGACACAGCAACGAGTGAAGTATTTAAGCGTGAGAACCCTGATGTACGAACAGCTTTTCATGTCGTAAACTTTAAAACATTTTACAAACAAACAACAGAGGACGTTGCACTTAGGCAAGCTTTTTTGAGTTATGATGGCGTGAATGACTTACTTACTCGAATCATTGAATCAATGACTACAGCCGAACAATATGACGAGTTCGTGACAACAAAGTATATGTTAGCACATTTGATTTTAAAAGGTCTTGTCAAAACAGAAACGATTGTGAAGCCGGTTGACAAAGACACAACTACAAAAGTTGCTAAAGTTTTACGGAAAACATCAAATGAGTTTACATTTATGAAAGATAAATTTAATCTCATGGGTGTAAAAACTGTGACTAACATTGATGAACAGTATATTTTAATATCGACAGACTTTGAGGCAGAAATGAGCGTTGATGTGTTGGCATGGGCGTTTAATATGAGCAAAGTTGATTATCTTGCACACAGAATTTTGGTTGATGATTTTGGCGATATTGACGTTGAGAGAATGAAAGAATTATTAGGTTCATTATATGAGGATATTTCAGATGACGAAATGAAAGCACTTTCAGACATTCCGGCTGTTTTGGTGGATAAGACATTTTTTCAAATATATGACAACTTTACAAATATGGATACGATATATAATCAGCAAGGTTTATATTACAACCATTTTTATCATGTTTGGAAAATCTTTTCAACGTCACCATTTTCGAACGCTGTAACATTTGTAGCTGGTACGCCAGCAGTTGTATCTGTTACTGTTACGCCGTCATTGGCAACGCTATCGGTTGGTGCAAGATTGCAACTTTTCGCAAATGTTGTAACAGAAAATTTTGCTAGTCAGTCCGTTGTGTGGAAAAGTGATAATGAAAAAGTAACAGTTTCAAACACTGGCATGGTGGAAGTCCTTGATGGTGCTACAGGAACGGTAGAGATAACAGCAACAAGCGTTTTGGATAGCACAAAAACTGGAAAATGTGATATTACTATTTCTTAAAAAATTGTGCGTTTCACGTGATTCCAATTCGTGGCTGTATGTTTCACGTGAAACATTTACAAAAAGGAGTGAAAAAAAATATGAGTGTGCAACCAAATACGATAATAAAAGTTTACACGGATTTAGCACTTGACAAAAGTTATAAAAACACACTTTACTTTGGCAGTGTAGCAGACCAAAACTCTTTTTTTCATGGTTCAAAAACTCCGATTGCTACTTTCCAAAATAACTCGTATCAAAGAGTGAATAAAAACACAATTAGAGTAAACGCTGTAGCAGATAGATTGTACAACGCTTGTTATTTAGCTTTTCAAAATTCAAGCTATGGGAAAAAATGGTTTTATGCTTTTGTTGAAAAAGTGGAATATATATCTGATACATGCTGTGAAATAACGTATTCAATCGACAGCATACAAAGTTATCTTTTGCAATGCGATATAAAGCAGTCATATGTTGTACGAGAACACTCTTTAACGGATGGAGTTGGAGATAATCGTACAAGTGAGCAAATAGATATCGGAAACATAATATGTTCTGATATAGAATCTGATACTTTCAACATTAACACAGCTTTACTTTTTTGCACGTCTGAAAGGTCGAATGTTAATCCACTTGGAAAATGGCACGATGCCGGAGTATTTCAAGGCTGTATATGCCCTTGCAACGTTATAGAATACACTCTACCAAACGATTTAGATAAATTGCAAGGTGATTTACATACTTTTGTTATTCAAAAAGAGATTCAAAATGTTCAAAGTATAATAATGATTCCGGGGGAGTTTGCAACTTTTGGCAGTGGCGTTTTTTTATCCGATGATATTTCTAAACAACGCCCGAACGATTTTGATGGATATAAGCCTAGAAACAATAAACTTTTAACATACCCTTTTAATTATCTTGATGTGGATAGTCTTTCAAACGTTGCACATTATAGATATGAATATTTCAGCAATGGCATAAAGTTTCAAAAAATAGCTTGTGTCGTATCACCAAACGCACAAATAGCTTTAGTTCCGGTTGGCTATAATGGTAGTGGTACTGGTCTTTATAACTATAATGAAAGATTGACGTTACAAAACTTCCCACAGATGCCCTATACTGTAGATGGGTACGCAAATTGGTTAGCTCAAAATAGCACAACGCAATATATTTCAGCTATTTCGTCGGCGGTTACAACTGGTTTTGGAATGATAACCGGAAATCCGGTCGCTATTGTTGGTGGGGCAATCGGATTGACTAACACTTTAAACAGCAGTATTACAGCGCAAGCCACACCCGACCAGGTTCGTGGTTTAAACAGTGGCAATATTGACTTAGCAAGCGGAAGCATGGGTTTTTATTTTAAAAAAATGCAAGTCACAAAAGAATATGCTAAACAAATAGACGACTATTTTACTTGCTATGGGTATGCAACAAACAGAATCAAAAAACCAAACATATCAAGTCGACCTCATTGGAATTTTGTGAAAACGCAAAATTCTAATATCATAGGTGCGTGTCCTGTTGAAAATTTAGCCGAAATATGTAAAGCGTTCGATACTGGAATAACGTTTTGGAAAAAAGCAAATGAAATAGGGAATTATGTTTTAGATAATTCACCAGCATAAAGAAAAGGAGTAAAAAAATGCGTAAAAGTAAAATGCGTCAGTTTGAACAATCGCTAATTGCTAATATGTGGACTTTTAAAGATTATAAAAAAAATCTTTTAAATCTAGCAATTTCTGTTTTTAAATGGAATAACTTGCCGGCTAGCTGTGACGAAAGATTTATAGAGTTAATGCTATGCGTCAATGGTAGCATTTGCTTTTTCAAGGATGACATTACCGAACAAATACTATCTTTAAAATGCTCATTTGGAGGTGGTTTTGACGTATACAGAAATCCGACTTTACGTTTTGTATATGCTGACAATGGTTATACAAACAAATGTACTATAGATGATAGCGTCATTTGTTATAATGATTTATTGCGAACAAACTTAATAGGGTTTATTGAAAATTATGCGTATAAGTTGTATGAAGTCGACAGAATCATTATGACAAACCTAAAAGCTCAAAAAACGCCGGTATTAGTAAAATGTAGCGAAAATGAAAGGCTCACATTACTAAATCTGTATAAGGAATACGATGGAAACCAACCTTTTATATTTGCTGATAAAGATTTTAATATGAACAGTCTTGAATGTTTAAAAACTGACGCTCCTTTTGTTGTTGACAAGTTGTTTAAATATAAAACTGATATGTACAATGAAGCGTTAACATTCTTGGGTATTCAAAATATTCAAGTCCAAAAAAAAGAAAGACTTTTGCGTGATGAAGTACAACAAATGAACGCGGGTTCTATTGCGTCAAGATTTTCACGACTTAAAGCACGTAAAGAAGCTTGTGAAAAAATAAATGCAATGTTTGATACGGATATATCCGTAGAATTTACAGACTATGACACGCAGAATAATGTTTCTGATGAAATACAAAATACTGGAGGTGGTTCGATTGAGTAAATACACAACAGAAGTTCGTTATATATGCGAACGATTTTCGGGACTTGACGAATCACAAGGCTTTACAAAAGTTGATGATGTTGTTGAAAAAGCACGACATTTTATTTTTGAAAAATATCCAATTTTTGACGAAAATTATCGGGGTATTTTGGAAACTAAAATTTTAAAACATTTTTACACAAGAGAAATAGGGTTTGAAACTGTCGGACTGTGGTTATTAAAACTCAATCAAAAAATGAGCGAAATAATGCCATACTATAATCAGTTTTACAAATCTGAAAAATTATCATTCAATCCACTTGTCAATATTGACACTTCACAGTCATCTACACGTGATGATAGTACGACATCTAACGCACAAACAGCACAAGCTACAACAAACGAGCGTGTTAATACAGTTTCGAAAGATTCGAACGAATCTACTATGAGTTCATCTAAAGCGTCTGAAGATAATAAAACATTGTATGGTTCAAAAGTTGTTACGTCCGGTAATGATGATATTGCAGAATCAGATACACCACAAGGAACGCTGAGTAATGTTGAAAATAACACTTATCTGTCAAAGTTTACACGAAATCATAAAAATATATCTGACGAAAAAAGCGGAGTAGATGAAATAGCAAGTAATTCCAATGTTGACAGTTCGAACGCTAGTAATTCAAATCTTACAGAAAATGCAAATGAAAAAAATAATAGTAGTCAAGCCGTTAATGAAAATTCAGAAAAAAATACGCTTGAAAATTATATTGCTAACAATGTAGGACTTTCGGGTGTTAGTGGCTCGGAGTTGTTGGAAAAGTATAGAGCTACATTTATGAATATTGACATGCTTGTAATTGAAGAGCTAAATGACTTGTTCATGAAATTATGGTGATGTTTCACGTGAAACATTTTTGAAGGGGGGTGAAACTATGGATAATTTTTGTTTTACAAAATACTGGTGCCAAAAAGTTCTTCCGTTGGTGTATGATGAAAGCCTTAGTTATTATGAGGTTCTTTGCAAGCTTTGTGACGAAATGAAAAAGTTAATGCAAGAAATGGATGACTTGTCAGAAGATGTAACAGCGTTAAAAAAAGCAATTGCTGATGTTGAAAAATGGATTGCTGATTTTAACACGGATTTTATCAAAAAACTTGTACTTGACTATGTTGCTGAAAGTGTAAAGCAGGTTTATTTCGCTCTTTCGAATACTGGTTATTTTGTAGCATACATTCCTAAATCATATGATGAAATAGAATTTGATACAATTCAAGAGGGGGATTTATATGGACATCTTACACTCAAATATTAAAAATTTTAACGAGCTTTTGACAAAAGAAGAGATTGTAAAAAGGTACAGAGAAGATAACTTTAAAAACACACTTTGTTTTTTATTAAGAAAGGAGAACAACGAAAATGAACGAAAATAATATTTACATTGGTAACAGATATGTTCCTATCGTTGTAGGTGAATGGGATAAAAATAGGAGTTACGAAAGCTTATCTATTGTCACATATGCCGGAACAAGTTACACGTCTACTAAAAATGTGCCAGCAGGTACTGAAATCAGCAACACGGATTTTTGGGTTGTGACTGGTAACTATAACGCACAAGTCGAACAGTATCGAAAAGAAACAGAAGCACTTGTTGAAAAAGTTGATAATATAACAAACAGAAATATAATAGTGATAGGTGACAGCTATGGAAAAGGTTGGGACCAAGCCGGAAATCAGTATACGCCCTATACAACATTTGCTAGCCAATACACCGGAGTGCCTATTAAAAATGAAAGCGAAAGTGGTTCGGGATTTGCGAATACTGGAGATAACGGAAACACGTTTTCGGGATTGATTAGCAAAGTTGCTAGCGAAATGAGCAAAACGGAAAGAGATAAAGTAACTGATGTCATGTTTATCGGTGGTTTTAATGATAGAACGCATTCATCTACCGAAATTATAAATGGTATGATTTCTTGTCTAAGTATTTGCAAAAATTCATTTGAAAACGCACATTACAGTTGTGGGATGATTGGATGGTCAACGTATTCTCCAGATTATCCGGCATTGAATAATGTTGTGTACAGATATCAAAGAGAGTTTACTCCGAGAGGTGGCAGATATATAACCAATATTGACAGAGTTATGCACTCATACGGATTATTTGCAAATGACGGAATACACCCAAACCAAAATGGGCATGTTTTTTTAGGAATTGCGTTAGCTGATTATATCGTTGGTTATGATAATAACGTTCAGACAGTAGGTAGAACAAACGTAGCTGTTAATGCGGAAAATAATATGTTATTATCGTCACCAATTAAGCAAACACGCTCGAATGGTACTTGTTGGTACGGATGGGATGAAAATTTTAATATTACAAAAATGCAAGTGTTTGGCGAACACACTTTAAATGGTAGCGAGCTATTTAAAATTGGAACACTTAATAAAGCCGGATTTGCAAAGGGATATTATGGGATGATGTTTTCGACACCTTGCACTATTGTCGATACAAGTAATAAGGTTTATATTGGTTTTGCTACTGTTAAAATTATCAACGGAGAAATGTTTATTTTGCTTGTTTGTGAGAAAAATAACCAATTCTTGACAACAACAATTTCTTACATTACATTGCCACCGACTTATCAAAGTACACCTATCTGCGAAAATTAAGAAAGAGGTGATATGATGCGATATGTTATAAGAGTACATTATACAGAAAACAATGAGCCGAAAATGATTGGGTTGATTGTAAATAAAGCAATTCAAAATGATTTACTTTTGTTTAGAAACGATTCTAATATTTTGAAAACAATTATTGCAGTGATTGGTGCATATATTGGTGGGTTTCAAGGTATCGGTAATATCGAATTTTTTGAGAATGATAAGAAAATTTATGATTTGATTTATTAGAAGTCATTTCTTACAAAGTAAAAAATAAAAGCACTAGATGTAAATTCTAGT
>OGLR01000774.1_pt1 | contig 12779 bp, 10 predicted proteins | sample 1572931 | NCBI WGS metagenome assembly OGLR01 (sample SAMEA2581997, study PRJEB24529) | metagenome | biome: Human gut stool | place: China | collected 2011 | reverse complement strand
GGTACGGTTACCCGTACGTCAGTTTAGCAAACTGGTGGTTTCAGCCACTCACCCATCCTTCCATAGGCTTCGTTGTTGAATTGCCGTCCATTGTTCTGAAATGCGGTGCAAAGGTACTATCTTTATTCGGAATAACCAAATATTTCAGCAACTTTTTTCACAAATTTCTCTTCTGACGGTATAATTTACTAATATTGTAGTCTGCAATGCTGTCGTAGTCTGCTACTTATGTCTCTCTGCATTGCGTCCGCGCATATTGCCGGCAGCCCGTGAAAAGGCTCTGCGGTGGAATTTTTCCTCAGCCCTCCATATCTTCAGCACCTTTCCGGCAGGCAGTTGTTTCATAAACTTGGCATGATATGACTGTTGGATTTTTTTCATTTGAATTTCAATGTCGTCAAGTTCACGTATGGCTTTTTCGCACAACTTGTCGTCGCGATAGTCGATATGGCGGTATTGGCCGGCTTTCAAGAAGTAGCTGCGCTGTTTCTTTCGCATTTCTTTGTATAGCGGAAAGAACTCAGCCGCCTCTTGGGGCGACAGGCAAGCCTCTGTTGTTATGTATTGTTCAAGTTCCGTCTCAAATTTCTTTGGATTGAACTTTTGGCGGTTTTGTGCTGACACAGTGATGTATGAGAGTACCAGCAAAACTACTGTCAATTTTATTTTCATAATGTCTTGTTTTTTTTATTCTGTATCCGACATATACGCATACATATCGGCGGCATCGATCATTGTGTAATGAGCCATGGCGTCAACGTCTGAGTCGTCATCATAGGATGATGTGGCATTTGGACAAGCTGCAACCGTTGTCTCCTGCACTTCGGATGTGCCTGCACCTGTTTTGAAAACCAGACATACGGCAATGGCAATAGAGGCTGCGGCTGCTGATATGGCGACAAACCGGTGACGCCATGCAGACACAGGCATTTTCACGATATTTGTCTGCTCATCGGGCAGTTTGTCCATAACCATGTCTGCCAGGCTGTCGAAATATCCGTCTGGTACGCTGAAGTGGTTGTCCGCTCCGTATTTGTTCCTTATGTATTTCTCTGCGTCTTCCATTGTTTGGTGATATTTGTTATATTTGACTATCTGGATAGTAAAAAGTTTAATCGTGTTTGGATAAATATTCATGTATTTTTCTAACTGCGATGTGGTAGCTTGCTTTCAGCGCTCCTTCTGAGGTGCCGAGAATGTGGCTCATCTCGCTGTATTTCATCTCTTCGTAATATCTGAGCGTAAACACCTGGCGCTGGACTTCTGGAAGTTCAGATATGGCCTCCTGTAGCATCGCCTCTGCCTCGTTGCCGTCGAAATAGTTGTCGGCAAGCAGCTTTTGGCTGACCGACGGTTCGTCATCGGCGTAAATATTTGCTGTGAGTTTCTGGCGGCGCAAAAAGTCAAGGCTTTCGTTAATGGCGATTTTGTGCAGCCAGGTCGAGAGTTTCGAGCGTCCTTGGAATTCCCCAAGATTTGCCCATGCTTTAAGAAATGTATTCTGAAGCACGTCGTCTGCATCTTCGTGAGCCAGCACCATACGCCTTATGCGCCAATACAGCTGCTCGCCATATTGCCGTACCACCTCCGCAAAAGCCTGTCGGCAGGTCTTTTGGGCGGAGAGTAGCTCCATGAGCCTTTTCTCGTCAATGTCGGCCATCGTTTCAGATATAGTTTTTTAGTATTGCCGCTATACGGCTGTCGTATCCGTACACATCTGGATAGTCTATAAGGTTGTCACCTTTAGCCGATGGATAAAGTGTATAATAGGTTATGAACAGTGGAGTCAGCCGATGCACTTTCACGGTTCCTATCAGCATTTTCCGCTGTAGCGTGTCGGCAACCATCTGCTGCTCTTCGGTCATTTCGTTACGTTTTTTTCCCAATGGCGACACATCGGCGGTTATCGAGTATGATATTTTTGACATAATGTCGCTGTTGTTTTCTAAAATCAGCGATGCCAGCAAATATGGTTTCTCCACCCTTATGCAGCCATGCGACACGCTGCGGTCCGTGCGTTGGAATGTGCTTGGCGACGATGTGTCGTGAAGATATATGGAATGGCTGTTGTCGAAACGGAAAATTATTCTTCCCAACGAGTTGTGTGCTCCTCCTTCTTGAATAACCTGATAGTCTCCACTAAGAAGCATTTCCGCGGAAACTTCCGTGGGGGAGACTTTCTTTCCGTTTGACCGGTTTCGTATGAAATATCTGCGCGACGAGAAATATCCCACATTGCCGGCATGGTGTGCAATGTCTGTTTTGATAATACTTTTTGGTATCACCCATTGCGGATTTATGTCAATGCGTTTTATGTTGCCGTAGAGTAGCGGTGTCTTTGTTTTCCTGGCACCGCAGCACACTTTCATATCTGCGATGGTGTCTTGGTTTACAAACCGCAGACTGTATGACGGGATATTTACAATTATGTATCTGTCGTGCTTATAGGGATAGTCGGGAACGCGCCAGCGGCAACGCTCCATGTTTATCATTGTCTTCATGCGTTGGCTCAGAGACAGCGTTGGATCTGCCAGTCTTTTCCTAAGTGTGGCATAATAAGGGTTGTCGGGTTGTATAGACCTTAGAAAATTGCCAAGCTTGTCTTCAGCCGCATACGCCAGAATGGATTTGAAATAATCTGTTTTGGCAACGTTTGTATCCACATCATAAAGTGTGCGGAACGAGTTTGGCGAGTCTTCGTCTATAAGGTCTATTTTGTTGAAAGTGCGGTAGGGGTTTACGTATCCGAAACGTGTGCCCGACGCATACCTGAAATAAGCCTTTGTGAGATTATATTCCAATCGTCCCATTATTGTGTTGGCATCCGTAATGCTGTCGAGACAAAGTCCGCGAAGTTTTTTTAAGTCGTCTTCAATCTGCGGGACACGAAATCTCTCAACAGAAAATCCGTCTGTCGCAACCTGTTTCAAAAATGCCAGCAGTGTGTCTGCCCGTCCGTCTATGCCTTGTCTTGTAATCCAAATGTAGCCGCCGCCTTTTTTATAATAGCCTTTTACCCGGTAGTCGGCATACATGGTGTCGTTGTCGTGCCTGATTATTGATGCAATCTTACGGTCAATTACATCGGCATTTACGGCAAAAGCCGGCATACGCATCGGGGCGTAATGGCCAAGAGTAATATTACTGTAAGGATTTGCCGCTTTTCTGTCGCATGCCGCTAAAATCAGCATGGCAAAAAGTGGCAGAATATAAATTAAATTTCTTTTATGGGAAATAAAACTCACTTAATAGAGATTTTGCGGACAACCTTGCCCACTTTTACAATATAGCATCCTTTTGGCAGATTTAGCTCGTAGCGCCTGTCTGCGCCGTCTACACGGAAACTCTGCACATGTACGCCTGCCACGTTGTATATGCACAGCGTCATGCCTGATGCGCCTGTCACGCGTAGTGTTGACTCAGAGACAGATATGGTAACGTCACCAAAGTCGTTGTCAATGATTTCTATTGCATTGCCGGCGCCTGCACAAATTGGCGCACCAAACAGCAATGCCATAGGGAGAATGAAATATAGTAAAATTTTAGCCATAAGTTTTTTTTTGTTTTGGTTTGTCTTTAAGGCATTTGTTTATGCCGTAAGAGGTTTTCATTGCAAAGATAGTAAATTTGCTTGTTTTTTATTGTGTATGGCCGCCGCTTTTTTCTTTCGGTTAAGAATGTTTAACGGTTTGCCCGCCGCAACGGTAGTTGTTGTGTGCCGCTGCTTTTCAAAGTAGGTACTTAACGGTTTCAAAGTGGGTGCTATGGCTTTTTATAACAGGTACCCGTTGACGGAATTAATTAAGAGCGTACTTACATTCCTCCAGGGCGGTTTGAAAACTAAAAAAAACATTTTCATACACCGCAAAAAAATGCAGCCGCTTGCGAAGGTCAATGCAACCGCTTGCACAGGCCTTCGCAAGCGGTTGCGATGGCCTGTGCATTATGCGGCATTTTTGCATGGCATCTTCAATGATGCAGAACAGATTTTTCTTTTGATGTGTAGCATCAACCATATTCTCCCACAATTATTTTCATTATATCTGTGCTATCTTCTCAATTTCAAAAAATATTATCATATAAATTTGCTTTTGGGTTTTTTTTTATTTATCTTTGCAGAAATTTGGCTGCGCTCGGGGGATTTAGAGTTTTTTTCTTTTCTCTTGTCTGCTGTCTGCAAAGTTTATAGAAAAACTATTAATTCCATGACTACATTAATGAATAAAAGAGTTATTTTTACGGCTGCCGTATCTGTGGTTTCGCTTGCGGCCGTGGCTCAGCGTACAGTTCCTGCCATGCATATTGCCGGCAACGACACAATCTGCCAGATATTCGTCTACTCGCCAGGTGAGAAGGACGGGCTTCATGTCGCATATCTCGATGAGAAGGAGAAATGGGCGGACATCGGTCAGCTTTGTGCTTCCGACTATTCGCGCTGGGGCTCAGAGAAACGTATGTATAATCCCTACGTTGTTCATGCCGCCGACGGAACTTGGCGTGCAGTTTGGGCCGTAAATAACTATGCGCCATGTTTTGCCGCCGCCTACAGCGAAGACCTTGTGACATGGCGCCCGCAAGACTATCCGAGGGTGTCGGTGAAGGGTATTTCGAAGCCCATTGTATACCAGATGGAAGACGGTTCGTTCGATATCTATATGATGTCGGCCAGCGGCAAACGCTATGTGCGTGCGTCAAAAGACTTCCGCCATTTCGAAGAATCGCCAGAGGCAAGCACCATTGAGGACGTGGCGTGGCTCACAGACACGGCAACCATAAACGGGCGCCGTTTCGACGGTAATCTCTTTGAGGTGCCGAAGCTGCATCTTGACTACGTTCTCTCACATTTCGACGCCCTTGCCGCCGATGCGGTAAAGAGCGGCGAGACTATGCGTAAGGACAATGAGCGGTTCGCCGGTCTTGGCTCAGAGGTGAGAGCGTCGCTCCGTGTGGACGCCTCAAAGACGAAACATATCTCCGACAAGCTCATCGGAATATTCTTCGAGGATATCAGCTATGCTGCCGATGGCGGACTGTATGCCGAGCTTGTGCAGAACCGTGACTTCGAATATAACTCTGCCGGCCGCCGTGAGTGGAACGCAACCACAGCATGGCAGAGCAGCGCGCCTATTCAGGTGGCTACCGAAAAGCCATTGTCGGCAAACAATCCGCATTACGTGGTGCTCGCTGCCGATACCTTATATAATATGGGCTGGGACGGACTGTCTGACCGTGGTGCCACATACGATTTCTCACTCTATGCGCGTAATATCTCTGGCGAAAGCAAGGTCTTGACAATTGCGCTTATAAACGACGAGGGCGGCGTTATGGCCGAGGGCAAACTGAAAGTTGTCGGCAATGAGTGGCGGCGCTATACCCTGACGCTGAACACGGCAGGGAAAAAGCGTGCCAAGCTATATGGTGACAAGCCTGTAAACTGCCGTCTCGCCATCGTTGGAAAGAAAGACACGAAGGTGGCGCTCGACATGATTTCGCTCTTCCCGCACGACACGTTCCACGGACACGGACTCCGCAAGGATCTTGCCCAGGCCATTGCCGATTTGCAGCCAAAGTTTGTGCGTTTCCCCGGCGGGTGCATGAGCCACGGCGATGGTATCGGCAATATTTATCACTGGAACCCCACCGTTGGGCCGTGGCAAGACCGCAAGCCCGACAAGAACATCTGGCATTATCACCAGACACGCGGATTGGGATTTTATGAGTATTTCCAGTTCTGCGAGGATATAGGCGCCGAGCCTCTGCCTGTTTTGGCTGCGGGAGTGCCTTGCCAGAACTCCGGGCCTGACGCCAGTGGCTATGGTGGCCAGCAGGGGGGCATTCCTATGGATCAGATGCCTGCCTATATTCAGGAAATTCTTGACATGATAGAGTGGGCAAACGGCGACCCTGCCACAAGCAAATGGGCTAAGATGCGCGCCGATGCAGGACATCCGGCTCCGTTCAATCTAAAATATGTGGGCATAGGCAACGAGGATCTCATATCCACAGCTTTTGAGGAGCGTTGTCTCATGATTTGCAAGGCGATAAAGGAGAAATATCCCGATATCGTGGTTTGTGGAACTGTAGGACCTTTCCACGACCCTTCGTCAGACTATATCGAGGGTTGGAAATTCGCCAACGCTCACAAGGATGTTTTCGACATGGTGGATGAGCACTACTACGAGTCTACAGGCTGGTACATGGCGCATCAGGACTATTACGACAACTACGACCGCAATGCTGCGAAAGTGTATCTTGGAGAATGGGCTTCCCGCACACGCACTATGGAGTCGGCGCTTGTAGAGGCCATGCACCTGTGCCACATAGAGCGCAACGCCGATGTCGTTGTAATGACGAGCTATGCCCCGTTGCTCTGCAAGGAAGGTCACCACAACTGGAACCCGAACATGATTTATTTCGACAACACCTCGCTCAAGCTCACACCGAGCTACCACACACAGCGCCTGTTCTCTGTAAACGGCGGTGACAAGTATGTTGAGTCTACGCTTTCTGTTGATGAGAAGTTGGCAAACCGTGTTTCGGCAAGTGTTGTCAGAGACAGCAAAACAGGCCGTACGTATCTGAAAGTGGTTAATGCTCTGCCGTCTAAGTTGAGACTTGATGTGGCAGGTCTCAGCCTCGGCTCAAATCCTGCAATCGAGGGATTTTATGGCAATCCTGGTGATACATCAGCAAAAATGTTTGATGGCGAGGTTGCTGCTACCGTTAATGCCGGAACTCTCACAATGCCACCATATTCGGTTTGTGCTGTGTCAATAAAATAAATAATGCTTGTAGAGCCGCTACATATAGCGGCCGCAATCAAAAAAGTAACTGACTTATTCATTTGTTTTTGTTGTGTCAGATTGATTGCGGCTCCTATATATAACGGCTCTACACCCACTTATGAAAGCTCTTTTGCTTATAAATTGTAACTTTTTCCTATTAGTTTCGTAACAATGTGGATATAATTTGGGAAAATTATGTTGCATTTGTTGGTTGTTACATAAAAACTGCTTACCTTTGCACGGCAATAAACCATAATGTTATGAAACATCAGTTGAGAAGTGCGGTATGCACAGAAGGTAGAAGGATGGCAGGTGCCCGTGCGCTATGGGTTGCCGCAGGTATGAGGCATGAGCAGTTTGGCAAACCGATTATTGCGGTCGTCAACTCGTTCACACAGTTTGTTCCAGGACACACTCATCTGCACGAGATAGGCCAGATTGTAAAGCAGGAGATTGAGGCCATGGGCTGCTATGCGGCAGAGTTCAACACCATAGCTATAGACGACGGCATAGCCATGGGACACGACGGAATGCTGTATTCGCTGCCGTCGCGCGACATAATTGCCGACTCTGTAGAATACATGGTAAATGCGCACAAGGCGGATGCCATGATTTGTATTTCCAATTGCGACAAGGTTACTCCGGGCATGCTCATGGCAAGCATGAGGCTGAACATTCCTACTGTTTTCTGCTCAGGAGGCCCTATGGAGGCCGGAAGATGGAGAGGCGAGAATGCAGACCTTATAACGGCAATGGTAAAAGGTGCCGACAAGGAGGTGGGTGACGACGAGCTGAAACAGATTGAGAGCTGCGCCTGCCCGGGATGTGGCAGCTGCTCCGGCATGTTCACAGCCAATTCCATGAACTCGCTGACCGAGGCGATAGGACTCTCGTTGCCAGGAAACGGCACAATTCTCGCCACACATAAAAACCGCATAGAGCTTTTCAAGGCTGCCGCACGCCAGATTGTAAAAAATGCCTACGCATACTATCAGGATGGCGACGAGAGCGTGTTGCCGAGAAATATAGCCACACGCAATGCTCTTCTCAATGCCATGACGCTCGACATCGCCATGGGCGGCAGCACTAATACCGTGCTCCACTTGCTGGCTGTGGCTCAAGAGGCTGGTGCAGGCTTCGGCATGAAGGATATTGACCAGCTTAGCCGTAAAGTGCCGTGTCTGTGCAAACTGGCACCGAACACCCAGAAATACAGTGTACAGGAGTGCGGACGCGCAGGCGGCATTCTCGGCATTCTTGGAGAGCTTGCCAAGGGCGGATTGCTGTATACCGACGCATGGCGGGTTGACGGCTTGACACTCGGCCAGGCTATAGCAAAATACGATATAACGGGCGAAAACGTAGATCCGGAGGCTGACCGCATTTATCACAGTGCGCCAGGTAACAGGTTCTCAACACAAATGGGCAGTCAGAACGCACAATGGGAAAGTCTCGACACCGACCGCAAGAACGGATGTATACGCAGTCTTGAGAACGCATATACAAAAGATGGCGGACTGGCTGTGCTGTTTGGAAACATTGCCCAAGACGGATGCGTGGTTAAGACGGCTGGCGTAGACGAGTGTCTGTGGCATTTCTCTGGTTCTGCTGTGGTTTTCGACTCCCAGGAAGATGCCTGCGACGGCATTCTTGACGGAAAAGTGAAGAGCGGCGACTGCGTAGTGATAACCCACGAGGGGCCAAAAGGCGGACCGGGCATGCAGGAAATGCTGTACCCCACATCGTACATAAAGAGCCGGCACCTTGGAAAAGAATGTGCCCTCATCACCGATGGACGTTTTTCTGGTGGCACATCGGGGTTGAGCATCGGACATATCTCGCCCGAGGCCGCAGCTGGCGGCAACATCGGAAAAATTAAGGATGGCGATATAATAGAGATTGACATCCCGTCTCGCTCAATAAATGTCAGACTCAGCGATGAGGAGCTTGCACTGCGGCCGCAGCAGCCGCTGAAACGTAACAGGATGGTCAGCAAGGCTTTGAGGGCATACGCACAGAGCGTAAGTTCGGCAGACAAGGGAGGAGTGAGGATTTTAAATGAATAGTTATGAACGACAAAATAGAAATAACAGGAGCCGAGGCTCTTATGCGCTCTCTGCAGGCTGAGGGTGTTAGGACAATTTTCGGTTATCCAGGTGGTGCCATTATGCCCGTTTTCGATGCCCTGTATGGATACACACGTGACGGGAATAAGGTTTTCGACCATATTTTGGTTCGTCACGAGCAGGCGGCCGCACATGCCGCTGAAGGCTATGCGCGGGTTAGTGGCGAAGTTGGCGTTTGCCTCGTTACGAGCGGTCCGGGAGTCACCAATACCCTTACTGGTGTTGCCGATGCCATGATGGACTCTACGCCTATTGTTGTCATTGCCGGGCAAGTGGGCACAGGCGCGCTTGGCACCGATGCCTTTCAGGAGGTAGACCTTGTGGGCGTGGCACAGCCTATAACGAAATGGGCATATCAGATACGCCGGCCAGAGGATGTGGTATGGGCTGTCAGCCGTGCCTTTTACATAGCGCGCAGCGGACGCCCAGGTCCGGTGGTGCTTGATTTTCCGAAGAATGCGCAGGTGCATACCTGTCAGTGGAAGCCTATACGTGTAGACCGTGTAAGGTCGTACAATCCTTATCCTGAAATCTGTCAGGAGGATGTGGCGGCGGCAGCCGGACTTATAAACGGTGCCAAGCGCCCGTTTGCCCTGATTGGGCAGGGCGTGGAACTTGGAAACGCCCACAGCGAGCTTCTGGAATTTCTTGAGAAAGCCGACATTCCTGCCGGACGCACAATGCTCGGACTCTCAGCATTGCCTACCGGCCATCCGCTTAATATGGGTATGCTCGGCATGCACGGCAGCTACGCCACAAACATGAAGACGCAGGAGTGCGACGTGCTTATTGCCATCGGCATGCGCTTCAGCGACCGTGTGACAGGACTGCCGTCGACATACGCAAAACAGGCAAAGATAATTCATCTCGACATCGATGCCGCAGAGATAAACAAGAATATCGTGAGCGATGTGGCTGTTGTGGGCGACTGCAAGATGTCGCTGCCTGCCATTACACGTCTGTTGAAAAAATCAGATCATACAGATTGGCGGAACTCCTTTGCCGGATATGCCAAGATGGAGGACGAGAAGGTTATTCAGCCTGCCATTCATCCTGCCGGGGGGCCACTGCTTATGGGCGAGGTGGTGAACGTTGTGGCTGAGGCTACCAAAGGCGATGCGGTGCTCGTAAACGATGTGGGACAAAACCAGATGTTCTCGTGCCGGTATTTCAAGTACAACCGCAAACGCTCTGTTGTCTCAAGTGGCGGACTTGGTACCATGGGATTCGGACTCCCTGCCGCTATTGGCGCCACTTTTGGCGCTCCCGACCGCACAATCTGCCTCTTCATGGGCGACGGAGGTTTCCAGATGAGCATACAGGAGCTTGGCACCATAATGGAGCAGCAGGCACCCGTGAAGATGATATTGCTCAACAACAACTATCTCGGTAACGTACGTCAGTGGCAGGACATGTTTTTTGGCGGCCGACGCAGTTTTACCAAGATGATGAACCCATGCTACGAGACAATATCCAAAGGCTATGGCATTCCGTATGATGTGGTCACAGACCGCAATGACCTCAAGGCGAAAGTCGGGAAAATGCTCGCTACGGACGGACCTTATTTGCTCGAGTGCGCAATAAAGGAAGAGGCAAACGTTATGCCTATGACACCTCCGGGAAAGAGCGTAAATGAGATGATATTGGAGATAGAAGTTTAGTGAAGAGTGAAGAACGAAGAGTGAAGAATCAAATACTCAAAATGGCATTTGGATTCTTCGTTCTTCACTCTTCGTTCTTCACTAAAGAATAATAACATTATGGAAAAAAAACTATATACACTGCTTGTCTATTCTGAGAACATAGCCGGTATTCTGAACCAGATTACCGCCGTTTTCACACGCCGGCAGGTCAACATCGAGAGCCTTAACGTGTCGGCATCGAGCATAAAGGACATACACAAATACACCATAACCGCCTGGAGCGACGAGGATCAGATCGTGAAGATAACGAAGCAGATTGAGAAAAAGATAGACGTGGTAAAAGCCGATTACTATACCGATGACCAGCTGTTCATTCACGAGGTGGGACTCTACAAAATATCTACTCCGAAGCTCATGGAGAACCCCGAGATATCGCGCACCATACGTAAGCACGATGCGCGGATGATGGAGGTAAATCCCACTTATTCCACAGTACTCTTGGCGGGAATGACGGAGGATATCACCCATCTCTTCGACTGTCTCCGTGACTTCGACTGCCTGCTTCAGTATTCACGTAGCGGACGCATTGCCGTTACCCGCAGTTTTGACGAACCAATAAGCGATTTTTTATATGACAACGAACATGACCGCACATCTGTTGAGTAAGGTAGGCAGATATCAGTTTCTCGCCGAGCCGTTTCATTGCGATTTTTCAAAAAAACTTTTCATGGGGCATCTCGGCAACCATCTGCTCAATGCCGCAGACTTCCACAGCAACGACCGTGGCTACGGCATGAGCGTGCTCGGGCCGCAACACCGCACATGGGTGCTCTCACGTCTTGCTATAGAGATGGACGGGATGCCATGCGCATACGACAAATTTTATGTTGAGACATGGGTGGAGAGCGTAATGAAATTTTTCACATCGCGTAACTTCGCCATAGAAAGCAGCGACGGCCGGGTGCTTGGTTATGGCAAAAGCGTGTGGGCTATGATTGACACTCAGACGAGGCAGCCCGTAGATATTTTCTCCATCAACGACGGGGTGATAAAGCAATACGTCGAGACCGAAAAACCATGCCCAATACAAAAGTCGGGTAGGGTGAGAGTCTCAGACAACGCCAGGCTCGTCCGCACCATCGACACCTACTATAACGATGTCGATGTAAACGGACACATAAACAGCATAAAATATATAGAGCACGTTCTCGACCTCTTCGGTCTCGAGTGGTTCGAAAACCATAGTTTGAAGCGTCTTGACATTGCTTACGTGGCTGAGACATATCAGGGCGACAAGCTCTCATTCTACCGCGAGGAGATTGCACCGCTCGACTATGTTTTCAAGATAGTAAAGATAAAAAAAGACACACACGAAACTGTCGAGGTGTGCAGGGTTGAGACTAAATTTGTAAAATATTGAAAGAAAATTTGGCGGTTTGGTTGTAAATTATTACCTTTGCTGTCGATTTTGTAACAATCCTCTGCCGTAGTCTCGTGTAGAATGCGGGTGGCTCGTATTAAAACATCCTTTGGACAAGGATTGCCGGACCACAAGGATATTTTAGGTTTCAGACCGTGAGGTTGTAAGGTTTTAGGTGGATTGTATTTTCACCTCATAATCTTAAAACCTTAAAGCCAAAACCTTATAACTTTAATAAATAAAAAACAATTATGGCAGAAAATGTGATGTTAATTCCAAATGAGAAATCCTTTGTTTTGTCAAAGGTAAAATTAGTAAAAGATGGTGGATTAGACGTACATTATGAGGTGACAGAAGTCTCCGGAAATGAAAGCTACACTAATAAGTATCATGTAGAGAGCGCAAAAGATATACATCCCGATTTGCGCAAATGCTTTGAACGCTTGCGGCCTATTATGGGACGTATATTTAATATTACGTCGTTCCTGTCGGTTATTGAATCCACGGTCTGCGAGACTAACAAAAAACAGCAGGAGTTTGCGCGTGATTATGCCGACGAAGTTCTTAAAAATATAGAGGTTCGCGGCGTGTCTTTGAGTGGGCAGGATGATAACGTAGGTGTTATTCTTACGGGGTTATATACCGTCTCTAATAACATGAAAACGGCCATTAATAGCCCACGCATTAAATTAAGCTCTGTTAGTTTCGGGTTTGAAGAAGAATTAGAAGATATTCTTTCCGAAATCGAAAGCGAAGTTTATTTGTTCCTGTTTAAAGGGAAACGGGCGCAATTATCATTGTTTGG